>Ga0209344_10000453_pt1 | contig 72744 bp, 66 predicted proteins | sample Cruoilmetagenom6_FD_187293 | JGI IMG/M metagenome (GOLD analysis project Ga0209344, IMG submission 187293) | Oil polluted marine microbial communities from Coal Oil Point, Santa Barbara, California, USA - Santa Barbara Oil Seep Sample 6 (SPAdes)... | ecosystem: Environmental > Aquatic > Marine... | reverse complement strand
CAGACATCACCGAGGAACAAGTGCAGGAGGCGGTAGAGCGGATCAACCACCGACCTCGAAAAGTACTCGGATTTAGAACCCCGCATGAGGTATTCTTCGGGGTGGAATTACGCTACACCAAGCAACCTCCGGCTGTTGCACTTCGAACTTGAATCCGCGAAATAAAATTCTCTTTCTTGGCGAAGCAAGCTTATAAAAGTCGATATATCGACTATTATTGTGACACAATTATAACCAAGTCTTATTTTAATAATTTAAAAATGAAGACTAGCTAATTTGTCTGAGACAGTTAAACCAAACTGGTAATGTCGCGAGGTGACACTCCACGCGAAGAGAGTTGCTCGACATCTCCCAATCTAACAAAACAAAACAAAACAAAATATATGACAAATACACTTAAAATTGGCCTTATTTCAATTAGCGACCGAGCCAGCAGCGGGGTTTATCAGGACGCTGGCTTACCAGCATTGGAAGAGTGGTTTACACAAACGCTGACTAGCCCATGGCAATGTGTCACACGTTTGATACCGGATGAACAGACGGTGATTGAGGCAACCTTGATTGAATTGGCAGATCAGGAAAAATGCCATTTGATCTTGACTACAGGTGGGACTGGTCCAGCGTTACGCGATGTTACTCCGGAGGCAACATTGGCCGTGGCACACAAGGTATTACCTGGTTTCGGAGAACAAATGCGTGCAGTCAGCCTGCGTTATGTACCTACGGCGATTTTATCACGCCAGCTTGGCGTGATACGCGGACAGTCCCTGATTCTAAACCTGCCTGGGCAACCGAAGGCAATCAAGGAAACGCTGGATGGGATTTTTGCCGCCGTGCCTTACTGTGTAGATTTGATTGGTGGACCCTACATAGAAACAAATCCAGACGTATTAACGTCGTTTCGTCCCAAGTCAGCGCAACGACCAAAATAGATTATGCAGCTTGCCAATGCCCTGAACGCCCACCCATTTTTTCCAGTAAGCGTAGGCGGTTAATTTCCATGCCACGATCAACCGCCTTGCACATATCATAGATAGTAAGCAGGGCGATACTTACTGCGGTCATCGCTTCTATCTCGACACCAGTGCGACCAAACGTTTCTGCGGTGGCAATGCATTCCACCGTACTGTTCTCATGGTCGAGATGAAATTCCACAGCAACACGTGTCAGATACAGCGGGTGGCATAATGGAATCAATTCAGCGGTTCGCTTACTCGCCTGTATCGCAGCAATGCGCGCTATACCCAGCACATCGCCCTTCTTGGCTGTACCGGAAGCAATCAACTCCAGCGTACTAGGACTCATTTTGATACTACCGGACGCTTTTGCGATACGTTGAGTCTCGCTCTTGCCGGCAACATCCACCATATGCGCCTGTCCGTCTTGATCGAAGTGGGTCATGCCATTTGTCATGCTGATTTCCTGACTGTATCGTTATGCCAATGTTCCATGCGTTTCACGTCAGTATCACGTGTTTCCAGCCACTGTGAACCTTCACTGGTTTGTTCTTTTTTCCAGAAAGGGGCGGCAGTTTTCAAGTAGTCAATAATGAATTCACAGCCCGCGAATGCTTCACCGCGATGCAATGCCGTAGTCGCCACCAGCACAATTTGTTCGTTTGCAAACAATTGCCCAATGCGGTGGATGACACGGACATTTATTAAACTCCACCGTTCAGTCGCCTCAGCAATGATTTTATTCAGCGCCTTTTCAGTCATACCGGGATAGTATTCAAGATAAATACTTTCTATCGTTTCATTATGACTAAAATCGCGCACTAAACCGACGAAGCTAACCATGGCACCCACTTTTGAGTTTCCAGAACGCAGGGTTGCTAATTCGGAGGCTAGATCAAAATCGGCTTCCTGTATCAAAACGCTCATTATCAACCTCCAGAGATAGGCGAGAAAATGGCGATCTCGTCATGCTCGTTGATGGTGGCAGGCAAACCAGCAAACTCTTGATTGATCGCGCAACGCACGCGGCTGTCTGCCAATTCCTGCGCCCATATGTCTCCGCGCAAACGCAGCCATGCCAGAAGACCCGCCAGCGTAGATGCCTCTGCTGGCACATCTGCAGTTTCGCGTGACACCTTCAAATGCTCTCTCGGCCGACCGAAATACACCAATTCAATTTTCATAGTAGTTCCTTGAAAAACAATTCAAAATAAATACGGCCAGTTCCTTTGGGCATATCTATATCAAGTTATAGATAATGAGAATTTCCTGGCTCTATGCTCTATATAAAATAGAGTGGTCAATCAACTTTCGTCATCTTGTCATTCCGACAGAGTATTGCTGTGCTTTTACAGCAATACGACGAGGAATCTGGATGCTTGAATCATAACGGAGCATGCTAAGATCTCTCCCTATGGTCGAGATGACAGGTACCTTTTTCTGAAGGATGTTAACCATAATTACCCACTTTATTCCACATAAAGCCAAAAAAATCCGTTCGTCCTGAGCTAATCAAAGGATGAGCGGATTCACTTTTCGCCAAGCGAAAAACCGCCATACGGCGCGCGAGAGTTTTGTGCGATATAGTAGTAATATTACGCGTAAATCAAGACCATTGACTCGGTTTCATGCGTGCATGATTTGGCCTTAAGCGTGGATCGTCAACCCAAAACTCTGAACAGCCATGGTAGTGGGCGGTGATGGCAATTTCATCATTATCGTTCAATGGTTTTGCCAGCCCGGCAAACTCCTGATTAACCGCGCAGCGCACACGATCTTCGTTCATTTCTTGTGCCCATACATCTCCACGCAGACATAACCATGCAAGCAGACCGGAAAGCGTCAACGAATCCTCCGGAACATCTACAGTTTCCTGTGATATGTTCAAATTATCTTTCGGCTTACCAAAATACACTATCTCAAATTTCATGACTTTCCCTTGAACAATAATCCATAATAAACGTGGCCACTTCCTTTGGCGCGTTAATATCAAGCACAGGCAGCGGAAATTTGTCTTTACTATTTGTCACAACTGCAATAATACCCGGTTCGGATGGATATAGGCTTTCAGCCCCGGTTTCTATGCGATGTACTTCCAGTTTTGGTATGGCTGCATGCTTGTAACCCTCTGCCAATATAAGGTCATAGGCTGTGAACCGTGAACAGAGATATTCCAAGCTAGGCTCCGTTTCAGCGCTCAACTCATGCATTAACGCCCATCTTTGCGAAGAAACAATCAACACTTCGCTTGCACCTGCCTTGCGATGACGGTAGGTATCTTTACCCGGTTTGTCAATGTCAAAATCATGATGGGCATGCTTGATAACGGCAATACGCAAACCTTGCGCAGTCAAAAAAGGAATAACTTTTTCCAGCAACGTCGTTTTGCCGCTACCAGAATAACCCGCGAAGCCAATAATTTTCTTATCAAACATAATGTTTATTTAAATGCACGTGACTAAATTGTGGCGTGAGCGTAGCGTACAGTCAACCCATCCGTCAAGACAGAAGTCAATCTAGCTTAAGCACGACTATATAACCCCAGCGCAGCAGCACTACTCTACTTCATTATACTAACCCGCGAGCCTATCCTCACACCGACTCCATAATTTAATTACTAATTCCACATCTCGATATTGCACCTCAAAGCTTGATACTCCAGTGCTATCCCGGCAAACCTTAATCATCAAAAAAATATTTATTACTTCAGTCTCTAATGACCCACAAGTTGTCATGTAAAATATTAGCCAGACTATGAAAAACCAGACATGCATTATCCGAACTAAACAATCTTTTATTTTTCGGATGTCGCTTTCAGAAAAAACAGCATCCCTTATGCAAACTTATCCATTATGAGCAACTACGTCGCAGCCCAACTTTGCTTGTGTGAGACTACTTCGTGAATCCAGCAAAACGCCAGGAAATTTTTCTACGCCTGCAAGCAGCCAATCCGCACCCTACCACTGAGCTGGAATACCACTCGGCGTTTGAGCTCCTGGTGGCGGTAACTCTCTCGGCACAAGCTACCGATATCAGCGTAAATGCCGCCACCCGGCAATTATTTACAGTGGCAAACACCCCACAGGGCATTCTCGATCTGGGCGAAGAAAAATTGCGCGACTATGTGCAGCGCATCGGCCTTTACAAAACCAAGGCCAAGCACATTATTCATACCTGCCGACTATTATTGGAAAATCATGGTGGCGCAGTACCGCAGACGCGTGAGGCATTGGAAGCGCTGCCAGGTGTAGGCCGCAAGACCGCAAACGTAATACTCAACACTGCCTTTGGCCAACCCACCATCGCAGTGGATACACACATCTTCCGCGTATCCAACCGCATCGGCCTTGCCCCCGGCAAGACTGTGCTAGAAGTGGAACTAAACCTACTCAAGCTCGTGCCGGACAAATTCAAACATAATGCACACCATTGGCTAATCCTGCATGGACGCTATATATGTCAAGCGCGCAAACCAAAATGTGGCATTTGTAGCATCGTTGATCTGTGCGAATACCCACACAAGGAAATATAATGTTCAATCCCAGCAGAGATGAAGCACGAATGTTTCTCATCGATACATGGCGCAAGCGTCGCGCAGGCACATTACTCACGCCACTAGAAGACCTTGCTGCACAACTTATCGAAAAACATCCTGAATATTACCCAATACTGGAAAACCCGGAACGCTATCAGGATAAAGACTACACACCGGAGCAAGGCACGACTAACCCCTTCCTGCACCTGATGATGCACCTCACCATCGAAGAACAAATTTCCATCGACCAGCCTCATGGCATTCGCGAACACTTTCAGCGTCTTGTCACACATCATCAATCAGAACACAACGCTCAACATCGCATGATGGAATGCCTGGGTGAAATGATCTGGCAGGCTCAACGTAACGGCACGGCACCCGATGCAAATGTATATTTGAATTGTCTGGAGGAGAAATAGTGGCTAATCGTTTAAGCAAAATTGTTACCCGCACGGGGGATAAAGGAACCACCGGGCTAGCCGATGGCACCCGCGTGGAAAAGCATTGCGCACGCATTCATGCTATCGGCAGCATAGATGAACTCAACAGCCACCTCGGCGTACTGCTCGCTGAATCCGTACCAGATGACGTGCGCGACTTGCTGTTGCATGTTCAGCATGACTTATTCGATCTCGGTGGCGCGCTGGCATTTCCTGCTGCACAATTTACCGAAGACAAGCTCCTGCATATTGATACCGCTATTGCTCACTACAACGCCGACCTGCCACCACTTAAAGAATTCATTCTGCCAGGTGGAACCCGTGCCGCGGCACAATGCCATGTGGCGCGTACCGTGGCACGCCGCGCTGAAAGAGACTTTACCGCGCTCGCTCAGTTCGAAGCCGTGCCGCAATATGGCCTGCCTTACCTGAACCGACTTTCTGATTTATTGTTCATACTCTGCCGTGAAATCAATCGCACAATGGGACAAAAAGAAACTTTATGGCAAAGGTAATTAGTGAAGCGGCAAGAGACATAACCGTCAATCTCATACTCCCGCATTTTGTCAAAGATTGCCGTCGATAGCTCAAACAAGCAACATTAAGCTGAAATTCTCAGAGTGTCCGTAGTCTGACCGTATACAAGACAGAGCCATTACAGCAAATCAATAGAAGAATGATTTACATTAGACGCCAAGAGAATCGCGACACAATTTGTTAGCGTATCCCGTCTCACGTAGCGACAAAATGCAAAGCAAATGACGAATATTCTTACACTTTTCATTAGAAACATATTATTTGATTTATTTCACTCATCTTTAAATAAATTAAGATATTGTAAATAAAATATATTCAATTATTCGTTATTGCCTGGCATGGTTTATGCTTACAAACAAGGCAGCATCATTACTCTCATTTTCTGTATCTTAAAGGCCCTTATGCGATTTAATTTTTTGATCATTGCTTGTATTCGATAGTTGTGTTAATACATAAATCAACTGTGTTAATCTGACAGAATAAAAATGTCTCGGGCAATAAATTGTGTCTGCAACATCACACGGTATTAATACCAGCGTAACGTCCGTCTGAATTCCTAAACCCAGATACATTGAATCATCGAATATCCTCGATTTAACCAACAATTTCAGGAGGTCAATATGTTTAATAAATCCCCAGCCGTATATATATTTACACTTGTATGTGCAGTGACAATCACCCCTGCACAGGCCACCCAACGAGCCTCTGTCGCTTCTTACGGGAATGATGCTAACATCTGCAGCTCCTCATCCCCATGCCGCACATTTGGCAAGGCGGTGACTGTGGTCGATCCCAACGGCGAGGTCATAGCACTCGATTCCGCTGGCTTTGGTGCCGTCACGCTCACCCAATCAATCTCGCTGACGGCCGCCCCAGGTGCCGTTGCCGGCGTTACCGTCTTTTCAGGTGCCGGAATTACAATCGCCACTCCCGGCGTGAATGTGGTGCTGCGCGGCCTGACTATCAATAGCCAAGGCGGTGCTACCGGAGTTTCAATGACCGCTGGCGCCAAGCTTTCAATCGAAAACTGTGTCATATCTAACTTTAGTAGCGTCACCCAACGTGGTATTTTTGTAAACACCCCAGCTACGGTGCGAATAGGTAATACCCTTGTTCGCGACAGCGACATTGGCGTTGAGTTTCAAGGGGGAGCTACGGCCGATATCTCAGGTTCTCAGTTTCTCGGAAATGGCAATGGCATCCTTGCTACAAGCACAGCGGGCACAATTACGGCTGTTACCATCAGTGATACTATCGTGACAGGGGGAATCAACGGCATTGAGGCATTTTCAAGCACATCCGGAACGTCCCGGATAGATATGATGCGCGCGACAGTAACGGATAATGCCGAAGGTGTAAAAACGTCTGCCTCGTCCGGCATTGCCAAGATCACCCTCAGCGACAGCATGGTGACAGGAAACGGAATTGGAATTTCTTGGCCCAGCGGAACGCTGAACACACTTGTCAATAATACCGTGACCGATAACATAACGAACGCTTCCCCGGCACTTGGCGCCCCCAATCAGATACCACTTATGTAAAACCAGCCGAACCCGGGCGTATCCAAGACGGTCAGGTAGACTCAAGCCGTAAAATAAAGCAAAGGAGTTCATAATGTTAAGAAATTTCACAGCTGCATATTTGTTTGCCATTTTGTATGCCCTCATGGCGACTCCTGCACAGGCTACCCAACGGGCTTCTGTCGCTTCTTACGGGAATGATGCCAACATCTGCAGTTCCTCCTCCCCATGTCGCACATTTGGCAAGGCGGTGACTGTGGTTGATCCCAACGGTGAGGTTGTGGCACTCGATTCCGCCGGCTTTGGTTCTGTCACGCTCACCCAGTCAATCTCGCTGACGGCCGCCCCAGGTGCCGTTGCCGGCATTACCGTCTTCCCAGGCACAAACGGTGTGACGATCGCTACTCCCGGGGTGAACGTAGTGCTGCGCGGCCTGACTATCAATAGCCAAGGCGGTGATGCTGGGATCTTAATGACCGCTGGCGCCAAGCTTTCAATCGAAAACTGTGTCATTTCTAATTTTTCGATTAGTGGCAGTCCCTTTAACCAGCTCGGTGTTTTAGTCGAAACAGCTGCAACGGTGCGGATGGTTAACTCCCTTATTCGAGACAATGACATAGGCATTCAGCTTCTAGATGGCGCTACGGCTGACATTTCTGGATCGAAGTTTTTTGGTAATTCAAGTGCCGGCATCGTTGCGCAAAATTCCACAGCTGGCTCGACCACTACTGTCGCTATAAACAAGACTGTCGTGGTAGGAAGTAACATCGGCATATACGCACTTGCGGACACCAACACCGCCTCAGCAAAAATAGAAATGACCCGTTCGATAGTTTCGAATTCTGGCATAGGCGTTGCTTCCGAAAGCGCAGCTGGTGCCGCCTCGGTTAGTATGCGCAAGAACATGGTGACAGGAAGCAGTACACACGGACTATCACAATTATTCAACGGAACGCTGACATCGTACGGCCATAATACCCTGTCAAATAACGCCATAAACGTAGCCGGCACACTAACCACAGCAGCTCCCCTTTAATCCGGCTGACTCAAGCACATTCAAGGCACCTGGAACTGTATATTGCCAGACTGCTATGTTCGAAACTAAGTTAAATGGCCTCCGCAAATGCAGGAGACTGATTAGGGAGAGCCCCTCAAAAGGGTCATAAACCGAACCGTGAGCCGCCCAAAGAGGTTACAACCCTTGTCATCTAGCCATACCGCTCATCCTCTTGGCTCCACGTTCTATTCGGTTACGGTACTCCTCGAGGGCACCTCTAATTCCATTTGTCTTTCAAAGCGGCAATAGCTATGTTGCGTATTCTATGCTTTGTTGCCATTAGCAGGCTTAATACACATTTCAATATTTCATTATTGATTGAGAAATTGAATAACACTTTCAAGTTTGATGAAACGTCACACAAGCTATTGAATGTATATCAGATATGTACCTTTAATATGCAAGAAAAGACTGAATTACGCGTAGGAATTTCCAAGATGTTTAAACCCAGATAATCCATTAGACCTGATTCGCGCGATGACTTCGCATTTCCCCCCTTTGAAAAGGGGGGGCTAGGGGGGATTTGAGCATTGCAGGGACACAAAAATCCCCCTCAATCCCCTTTTTTCAAAGGGGGTGGCTGGTTAAATTGCCTAATGGATTATCCGGGTTAAAGACTTTACAACTCACGTTAGCAATAACATATGCTTGAAATTTTGTTGAATAAGAACGGAGCCAGGTGACCCACATGGGTGGAGCCTTTCAATGAGAACACCACTCGGTCTTGACCCTGCATTACTCCACAACCAGCCGCGTTATTGCAGCGGCAAAATGTAAAAATGTTTCGATAATTCACATTTACGCCATTACGCCCTTCTCTCCAGTACTGTTCGGTATTCCAGCTCAAGCTCATCAACATACTGATCGATATCACTTGGCCGGACAGCGGCTTCTGATAGCTTTTCCAATAGATCATGGCTGTCTAAAAAACGCATAATCATTTGAGCCAATCCAGTTGCCAAACCTGGGCTAAACAAAAGTCCATTTTTGCCAGGGTCAATGACGTCTGATAATCCTCCAATGTCTGATGCAATGAGAGGGCAACCCGCTGCCTGAGCAGATAACGAGACCAACGGCATATTCTCATGCCACAAAGAAGGAATCACCAAGGCATCGATTCCATCCAGTATGGCGGGCATCCTCGCGTTCTCGAATGTGCCAAGAAATTTTATTCTTTTGTCACCCTGTGCAAGCATACGCAGGCCATTTACATAGGCGGAATCTCCAGCTGGTGATTTTCCATAGATCTTGATTTTGACAGCAGCATCCGCAGGTAAAAGCCTGATCGCTTCTATTAGCACATGGAGCCCCTTGTGAGGCAACATCGAGCCGATAAAGCCCAGCACCAAAGGGCTGTCTGTTCTCTGCCGTATACGTTTTATATATCCAAGACTTTTGATTCCAAATGGCAGAACTCGAAATTTCCCGCCCCTTATTCCAGCAGTTTCAAACATTCTTTTAGCATGACTGGAAGCGACAAAGATTCTTTCCAAGAGGAGGAGTCTGGCGCTAATTATTTCACTTCTTCTTGTCAGAGCCTGAACATCGCCGACGCTGCCTGAAGGCTTTATGTTTGATCTTTTGAGATAACCCAAAATGCGCTCCACGACACAAGTAGGAATGGAACTTACCATTCCAGCCACCCATTTTGGCTGAGATATAGCAGTCACATGCTTTAGGCAGTTTGCGCCACCGTTAGCAGGCCCATCGCACATTTTTTCATTTGGCAACAGTAGCGTATGCGCTGGACAGACATACCAAAAGTCTGTTGCGGTCAGAAACGCAGGTATCTTTCTTTCCTTGCATGCGTCAATTGCTTTAATTGATAACCGCTCCAGGTGATGAAAATGCACTACATCCGGTTCGATCTCTACAAGCAGTTGACGAAACCGGGCTTCAAAAACAGGGTTGTCATAGTCATTTTGCATGACACTGCTTTGCTCTCCCAATGCAGTACGTCCATGCCTGAATCGAATAACGCGGATGGAATCGACCTCATACTCATCAAACCGATTAATGTAGTCTAGCTCATCCTTTTCAGGATAGCCTGTCACGACCGTAACGATATGCCCCCTTTGTTTCAAGGCAAGTGCAACACCAAGAACGAGTGTTTCCGTCCCACCAAAATGCTCTGGTAAAAACACGTGCGTCGTCAAAAGAATTTTCATTGCATAAATTTCTGGCCCAAGTAACTACCATATGACCGTGTCTCGTCAATTCGCATTAACCGAGTAATCAACACTTTTAGACCAGTAGCATACCGAGGAAAAAATAATGAACCGTAAGAAGAATTTTTATGTAATCGAAAGCCTGAGGTCGGATCAAGTATCAAACTTTTTCAATTCACGCTTCATCCACAAGGCTGTGCGAACAACGCCATCTCTTAATGGCACCTCGGGCACCCACCCCATCTCATGCATGGCGAGAGAATTGCTGAGTATACTCACCGGAACGTCAAAAGAGCGGCCGGGCAGATAGCGGCGCTCGATGGAGGTATCTAACACATCCTCTAACAGCTCAATAAGCGCATTCAAACTGGTACCGGCACCCGAGCTTATATTGAAAACGCTACTCGACCCATAATAGCTCACGGCTTTCGCAAAGGCATCGGCAACATTACTGATGTAGAGATAATCCCTAGCCACGCTGCCGTCACCCCAAATATCGACAGGCAGCCCATTGAGGGCGCGATGCATAAAAACACCGACTACACCCTGAGCTGTCTCAACTCGCTGCCGCTCTCCAAAAGGATTGGCAACCCGCAGGATAATTGCCTTGATCCCATGCAACCGCTCATACATAAGAAGATATTTTTCAATGGCAAGTTTTGTAATGCCATAAGAAACCTGCGGCTCAGTTGGATGGTGTTCATCTATGGGCAAATATGTTGGTGGTCCATATACCGTGCCGCCAGAAGAAATAAAAATAATCTTCGGAACTTTGCGTGCCACCATGGCGTTGAGCATCTGCAACGTTGCCACAAGGTTACTCTGTACATCATAGATCGGATCATCATTCGAACTTTTAGGGAGCGTGGTAGACACTAAATGGAAAACAATATCGGTGCCGTCTATCGCATCCTCCACATCGTGAGTGCTGAGCATATCGCCCACCATCCACTCTACCTTTTCATGCGCTTCAAACTTGCGATATGGCTCAACGCGAGGACGCTCGAAAATCCGGAGCGAATGCCCATCTATCAGCAAACGCTCGACGATAGCCGAGCCTATAAAACCCCCACCGCCAAAAACAACGCATTTCATAAATATCCTATCAGTCTAAGGCGAGATTTTAAATCTACCCCATTAATAGGGCAGCGCTCCACCAACAGCACAGCGATCAATTTTAACATCACGCCCCAGAAAGTCTGAGTAGGCCAAGCGAATCCCCTCATAGAATGAGGTACTGGCTTGCCAACCCAACTCCAGATTACGCGAACTATCCAATAGTTTCCTAGGGGGTAACATCCGGCTTGCTTGGGTCACAAATGATTTCGCCTCCGTAACCCACCGCCTGTTTGACTAGTTCTGCCAGTTCTTTAATCGTAACGTCTTTACCCACGCCAATGTTGATTACCAGCGATAACCCATAATTACGATTTGCCGCAAGCGATGGATCAGGTATTTCACTTTTTTCATTACATGCATTTCTTTTTTTTAACCGGTGCCACTTAAACATGCTGTTTGTAAATCGCCAGCGTTTCTTCTGCCATTTTATTTGGAGTTCTCTCATATTCTGTTTTGGTTGCGAGAGAATAGAGACTCTCAGGATTATTGACTAGCTCACCGAGATATTGCTCAAGGTGATCAACATTTCCCCGCTCAAAGGCGTATCCGTTGCGGCCCGATTCAAGAAACTCCGTCATACCAGCAACATCCGAAACCAGAACAGGCGTATGAGTGGCGAGAGCATTCAACAAAACTAAGGGACTATTTTCATACCAGCGGGATGGAATGACGAGGAGATCCATGTCACGAAGAATATCGGCCATGGCGTCTTTAGGAAAGGTACCCATGAAATGAATATCGTGTCCTGTCGCTAGCGCCTTCAGGCTACTCATATAGCTTGCGTCTTGATCAGCTGGCCCATAAATACGAAGTTCAGCATGATTGCGAGGGAGGCGCTTGAATGCTTTGATAAGGAGATCGGTTCCTTTATGGGGAGCAATCTGGCCGATGAAGCCAATTACTGGTTTGTGGCCTTGGCCTCTCGTTGGTTTCGGACTGCGATCAATATCAACCCCAAACCAGATGTCATGCATCGGCACAATGATTCCATTTTTTTCGTAAGCATTTTTCAGAAATCGTGTTGGTGCGACAGCCCCCTTATAGCTTCCGTTGTATAGCCCAGCAAGCGTATCCGGTCGCTGCAAGATGTCTTCAACAAGTCCGTCAATTGGGCCACCTTTCAATGTCGGCAGCCGTCTGGCCCAGCTGGCCCCCGTAGCAATCAACTGCGCAGAAAAGGACGTGGTAGCCCACCGTATCCATGAGTTTGCATGAGCACTACGCGATGCATCCTTTAGATAGCAAGCCAAACAGTTGGTACGCGATGGTGATGGCCCCCCGCAAAGCTCGCCATCAGCAGCTTCAAGTTTATTGTTAAGACAGAAGCCGAAGAAATCGGTGAATGTGGCATAAGTGGGAATGCCAAGTTGCTTTGTTACTTCCAACAAGGCGGACGTATGGTTGATGAGATGGGTAACATGAACCAGATCAGGCCGCAGGTCACGCAGCACTTTTTCCAGCACACCCCTCATCTCGGGCTGGTAATAGGTTTCTTTGACGCGAGAATGTGGTAACTGATTTTTGTCGATGCATACAACCTGAATACCCTGATACTCGTATTGCGTCACCAAGTCTATAGCTTGCGGCTCACCCTGAAAAATTGCGGAAACGACAGTTACATTATGCCCACTGGCCTTATAGTAACGAGCCAAATCTAGAGTATAGGTTTCTGTACCATAGAAATGGTCAGGGAAAAAGCAATGGATAAAAAAAACAATCTTCATTCTGGAATATTCACAGTTAACACTTCCTGATAATCCGTTCCGCAGGGCTTTGATCACAACTTGCATGGCGGCTTTCCTTGCCTGACAGAGCCGAGTATAGCTGGTGGATTTCCTCAGCCTGAATCGCTATCGCGTCATCCTTGGCTAACACAACCGAGTTTAACCGGTGAATTTCCTCAGCCTGAATCGCTATCGCGTCATCCTTAGCTAACAGCGTGTCGTAGACACGCTGTAGTTCCTCTGCACATTGCAGTTCCTCCATTACTGTTTTAAAAGCTGACTTCTTGTCTGTCACAACCGAATTTGGCAGCTGGATTCCCTCGGCCTGGACCTCTATCGAACCATTCTTGGCGAACTGTGTGCTATGTGCATGTCGTAGCTCTTTCGGCACGACTTGAAAAAGGGTGTCCTTGTCCGCCACACGCAATTCGTAGCCAAATTCAGTAAGCGGTTCGCACAGCAGATTATTTATCAAGCTCACATCGCTTTGCGGCAAGACATTTCTAAAACGACCTATGGAATTAGCTACACTGGAACTGGTTTGATGCTCCGTCTGTCTGTTTTTGCTTGTTTCGCTGGCCTTAACCAACATCTGGTTAATGGTTTCAAAAGTGGTATCAATACCAAGATGCTGACAAATTCTGTGGAATGTTCGTTGAGGCTCAAGAATCATATCTTCATAGCGCACCAAGCATACCGAATCGACATGTGCTTTCCAGTAGCGATACAGTTGCATCACACTGGGAATGAAGCCTTCCATTAAATAGCTTCGATTATTCTGAAAGCACTCTCGCCCAAACCCCAGCTGACCTTTTTTTTCTATAAATGACAGAATGGAGCAATAGACATCTCTGGGATCCCTGACCAGAACAATTTCCCTGGCGCTTGGAAAAAGCGTTTTAACTTCGGTTACCTCATTACCTGGTACAAACTTCTCTACAATCCACTGAGGCGAATCATTGCCGTTCAGTTTCGCTACTTGGCGATAGAGTTGCGACAACTGCCCAGCGCAGAACTTAAACAAGTCAGGCGCATATTGGTGATAGAAACTATCCCACATTTCTGAATAAACACTGTAATGCAGTATGTCATCAGATGGCACACCTCGGCCTATCAATTGATCCTGAGAAACATTTTCAGAGATAGCTGCTAATGGAACTTGCCAACTATAAGCCGACGACATGGTTCTAAACATCTGTGTGTAGTAGCTGATATAACGAGCCTCTTGGTCAAACGGTTTATAAACGGCCACCTTAGGGTGCATACCCAAAGTACCAAGTAACGCTGTACTTCCGGTTCTACCCAGAGTAGTTACCAGCAACGGAGGCAAATCGCAGGATGGCAGAGATGGCCTTTGACCTGAAATTGTACAAAGCAATATTTTTTCAGCACCTTCTGTAATTGCATTAACTTCCAGCTCAAATTGTTCGGGTAATAGGTAGGGGTTCAAGTGGCTGAAAAAGCCGTAACGATCATAACCATCATCAAGGTTAAAATGCTTTGCTACATCCGGCCGATGTACATCTATGAGAATTGAAGCTACCACTACGCCCGACTGAGACACTTCAATAGCCTGAATTTGCAATTCTCCTAGCAGCCAACCTTGAAGTGCAAAGGGACTGTTAACTTTATCGTGACTTATTTTGGGGTATTCAATAACAAAATGTAATATTTTGTGTTTTTCTGGAGAAAACTTTTTTATGCTGCTGATCATCAGCCCATCGGCTACCGAAGTTCCACTATTTAGCAGGTTTTCAGTGCTTTCGATGATATTCATCACGCAACCCGTTCAAATATTTTTAAAGTTTCCTCTGCCATCATGTCTTGGTAAATAGCGCTGTATGCCTTGATCATAGCTTGCACTGAAAAATAGTCTTGGGCACGACATCGTTGAAGCTCGCCGATCTTTTCGCGTTCCGCTGGTGATTCAAGTAATCGCACAATAATATCAGACAACATTTCAGGGTTCTCGGGTTCTGCCAAAAGTGCCTTATTGTCCACTATTTCACCAATAGCGCCGATGTCGTAGCCCACTACTGGTATTCGCATGTTCATCGCGAATGCGCTAACCTGGCCAAAACTTTCTTTCCAGACCGGAGCTACAAAAACTGACATTCGGCGATAGAAATCCGGTAACGCATCATAACTAACATATCCGGTAAATTCGAAACTGTCATTCAGTCCCGCCTTCACAACTGCGTTACGGAAGTGCTCAAGCAGGCTACCCCCTCCCACGATCAACACACGTGTTTGAGGACGCTTTTGAACTGCCTTGATAAATGGCTCAATGGCACCCTCGTTGAGCTTATCACGTTCCATACGATAGACCATCCCAATACAATCATTAACCAAACGCTCGCCTGATTTTCGGTCAAAATGTGAGAAATCCGATCCGGGGTATACCGTGATATGCGAGGGATGATTCTGACCAAACACATGTCGAACATAGTCGCTGACGTAGATGTAACGCCGAACAGCATCAGAAATATATGGTGTTACAGGTGTGTTGATATTCTCAACTATGGGAATGCCAAGATATTCTGCTGCAGAGATTGCCTTCTCATACCAAGGCTCATCGCAATCTCCCCAGTAATGAACGTGAAGCAGATCGGGTTTCAGTTGTGAAAAATGATCAATAAATGGTTGTGCATTTTCAGGGAAACGAAACTCCGTAATATCAATACCAATGTATGCTGGTGGTGTAGGAATGTAACTCGTTACTACACTTTGCTCATAATGAGCAGCAAGATATTCGATCAAGTCAACAACGAGACGCGTGGAACCGCCGGTCATAAAGTTGGCAATAATATGCGCCACATGCGGGCGGTTAAGCACGGCAGGTGCCGGTTGCCGAACCAGATAGGCGGAGTTTTCATTGGAGTTTGACAAAAATAAAGGCTGCGAGGCATTTAGCCGAGCTTTAATTCGGGACACTGTCGGCGAGAGTCTTGCGCGAATAAATGGAGGAATTGCCATCGCACCAGCCAAGTACGCTACACGGGCAAATTTTCTGGCTCCCCATGGTTGATGGATTATTGCGTCCCGCAATCTAAACCATTTGGTTCGCCGAATTGACTGTAACTCAGCTTCTGAGCGTGAGAACTCCTCTTTGACATTGGCAAGCACTTCTTCCATATGCCTTAGCGAATTATTTAGCGTCTCAACTGACTGGTCTCGCTGGGATAACGATAATTTCAGCGAATCGATTCCCTCGGTATATTGCGCGACTTCACGCTGGGTATCTTCGAGCTCAGAAGAAAGTTGCCGAATTTCTTCCGCTCGATCCTCGATTGCACCATCCTTGGCTTGCACAACCGAATTTAATCGGTGGATTTTATCAGCCACAGCGTGGCTAATACTAACGACCTGTTCATCACACTTGGCTACCATTTGAGCAAGGTTGGTGATCTGGCCGCCGCGCTCAGCCACAGCTTGGTTGAGGTTGGCGACTTGCCCTTCCAACTCGACAACTGAACGCAGCTCATAAACATCAAACTTATCGGTCAATTTGATGAAATCCACATATGAGAAAGAATAAATCTCTAATATTCTGTTTCTACGAGTTTCGTCATTGAACAAGTCGAACAGCAATTTCAAACCAAAATTCCATGCACTTTTTTGCTGACATTCATACAAGCAAGCCATTGCCAACAGAAATATATTGTCAGCGCCATCAGTATCACTTAAACATTGGAGACTGGGAAATGTCGCAACCATATCTTCGATATTTGAAATCGAAAGATAGTTCTCTCGCAACACATTCCATTCGTTGCTCGCCCTGACAGCAACTTCTATTCTAGAGCCACTGGTATTTGACTTATCCGAAAGCAGCCTATGATTTGTCAGACTCTCCTGAATAACGTGTATAGGAAACTTAATTAAAACTCTACTCCACATTTCTGCATCACCCGTCTGCGCTAGGCCATATCGATATGGCCCCACATCTTGGTAGCATTGCTTTCTGATCAGAACGCTAGGGTGGTTTAGATGATTTTGTTCAAAAAAAAGCTGATTGAGCCACTGCCATTGAGTTTTATTTTCCTGTTCAAACCAATTGTTTTCCAACTTGGCGCCGTTCTCGTCGATTATTTGCGCCCATGTAAAAACCGCGCCAATTTCACTATGATTATCCAAGTAGGTAACTTGCTTTTCCAGCTTATCGGGTTCCCATGCATCGTCTGAATGATGAATGGCGATGTATTCACCGGTAGCCACCTCAGAGATGGCTTTGTTGATTCCATAGATCCCTCTCTTCGTCGCTTCATTTCGAAATGCTTTAATACGTGGATCTGAATAGCTATTGATGACTTCCCAAGAACCATCAGAGGAAGCATCGTCCCAAATAATCAGCTCGTAATCAGTAAAGGTCTGATTGAGGACGCTATCAATCGCTTCGCGAAGGTATTTTTCATGATTGAACGATGTCAGAATGACAGAGATTTTAGACATGCATGCCACTCTGAAGAAAAATATCCAACGGGGTGTTTTTAAGTTCTAACATAATTTGTTTCACAATTTCATCGGGCAAGACATCTTGCCAACGTTCATCGCTCGCCTTGGAGCGAAAAACCGAATATGGATCGGATTCATGCCTCGATTTACTTGCGCTGAGGAAGTCTTCTACCTGGTCACACACTTCTAACCCGCTAAATTCAAACAATTTATTTGTTCTATCAAGCGGCATCCTATTCAACTCGTCATAGCAGACCAAGAAAAATTGCTGTGGAAATTGGATTTTAAAACGCAAAAACGCCTCAGCAGATTTCTTCCATTTGTCAAAACCATAAAACTCTTCTGGCCTATTCTGGTTCTTGCTTGGAGCCCATCGCCACTCACTGTAAATATCCCACCCTGGATTAAATTCCTTTGGTGCCAATACCCAGGAAGCCAGCACTGCCAGCGGATTCCTGATAATCCCTATTACTTTAACGTCACTACACTGAGCAAGCATGTTCTCAACGATGTGAAGATATCTCGTCTCTTTAAAAACAATATGAGTAGGCCGCGCGGTTTTTTGAAATGCAGGAAAGTTATTTTGTGTCTCAGATGTCATCGTTGCAAAAGCATCTTGGGTATGAAGAATTTCTTCAAAAAATGTTCGGATCTCTACGGCAGATGAGTGCTCGGACAAACTGCCTTTGTGCCCATATGAGAAAAGCGGCTGGAATCTTAATGCCACGTCTGGATGACTGTTAAGAATCTGGCTGAGCCATGTTGTACCTGAGCGTGGCACACCGAATATTGCAATATTATTCATAATTAAACTAACTCATACTTATTCAGCAACATGCGTAACTGACTTGGGGAATTAAACATCATCACATCAATAATTGAGAGCCAAGGCACGTGCATGGGCAAGAACTGTTTGTACTCTGTGATGGATGGGGTTAAGAATTTCAAATCTAAGCCGCACCGCACAAATGTAGCTCGGTCATACAGGACTTGCCCTCCTTGTGGATTGATATAGGTGGTCGCACTTTCTTGTGCGCAGATATCGAGTATCCGTGCCTGACCAGATAAGCCGTTATTCTCATAATAACGACTAGTCAATATGAATTCAGTGTTGATGCCAATAAATGCAGACAGTGCTTGCAGTTGGTACGCCAAATAATCCGATAGATTGTCCGTTTTATGACGAATGACACTCTCAATTACCGAAAACACCTCGGCAAAGCATGGGGCTTTTCGATAGGTAATTTCAACCATTCTGACTAGTTTGTCGCGCCACACAGGAGATGATTGAAGAGATATATCGCACACGCGTTTGTACGAGGACGAGTGAAAGAGAGGTGCCGTGATAAAGGTAGGTTCGCCATTGATCAGGATGCGATTTCGGTTGATCCATCCTCCCTTGATGTAATTCACATCATCGTAAATGACAAAGCGATCTACGGCATTTATTAACTGCCAATAACCAATATATGGGAAAAAATAAGGCTGCATGATAGCAATCTTCATTACAGCGTCACTTCGCTTTGCAGGGTGCGTTTGATGAGGTCACAAATAACATCAACCTCTGCCTTACTCAACCCAACATACAAGGGCAGACAAAGCACTTGCGAAGAAATTTTTTCTGACACCGGACAGGCTCGTTTTAGTTCCGCCTTCAAGAAAGGCAAGGTGTTCAGCGATGGAAAAAAATATCGCCGTGGGCCGATGCCGTTATCCAGTAGCGTCTGCCGCACTTGCATCATGACATCATGAGAGGGAAAAATAACAGGGCAGTAACTATAGTTGTATTCGAGGCCAACTGGAGGAACGGGCCGTTGCAACAAGCTGCCTTCGAGTTGTTCGTCATACCAACCTGAACACTCTTTCCGTGAGGTAATGATGTCATTCACCTTCGGCAAAACACAAAGGCCCATTGCTGCATGCAGCTCCGACATTTTTGCGTTAATGCCGATGTCGAGATACTCATCTTCGCCGATGTGACCGAACTTCTTCATCAGAAAGACGCGTTTGGCGACTTCGATGTCTTTGCACACTACTGCGCCCCCCTCAGCTGTGTGAAACAGCTTGGTAGCATGAAAACTCAAAGTGGAACAATCCCCATGCCGCAAAATCGACTCGCCAAAAAGCTTCACCCCAAAGGCGTGAGCCGCATCATAAATAACTTTGAGCTTATGCTTGTCTGCAATTTTTTGAATTCTTGCCACGTCACATGGATAGCCATAAACATGAGTGGCCAGAATCGCAGAAGTTTTTTCGGTAATAGCCACCTCGATCAGATCAGGGTTAATGCAGAAGGTTTGCGGCTCAATGTCAACGAAAACTGGTTCACAGCCTTCCCACAAGATAGAATTTATTGTGGCGACATAGCTGTATGGTGTGGTAATGATTTCATCCTTGAGGCTTAGCGCCTTGATGGCAAGCTGGAGCGCGAGCGTGCCGTTAGCCACCAACTCCATATTTGGAATGCCAAGGAAACCCGCGACATCAACTGTCAACTGTCGGCAAAGGGGCCCGTTGTTGGTGAGATAGCCCGCTTGCCAGATTGCTTCAAGGTAAGATGTGTAATTCTCTAAGGACGGGATAAATGTCTTCGTAACCGGGATCATTTACTCACCACAATTAGCACATGTTTGCCATGCAGTGAACCGGTTGTTAATAAATCAATCTCTCGAAACACTCTAAAAGCATCTGGTGCCAACAGGAATATATTGTCAAACATCATCGGGACCTATCACCTCTCATTATTTCATGAGTAACCTTAGCCCTGGCTCTGGTTCGAAATGCTTCGGCCCTCGGATCCATGCCCCAGAATTTTTTTCGCAATAACGCGATCGTGCGATACAAACGAATTTCAAAATCCGTGAAAGATTTTTTATTCAAACTATCAATAGGGTACTCAAGCATTTCCATTTCATCCCAGGCCACACTCTCGAATATCTCGATTTTCTTTACCCCCAGAATATCCTTATACTCCCCCTTATTTTTTCCGTTGATCGGGTAGGCAAGATTTTTCCAGAACCTGGACTTTTTTGAATGTTCTAATATATTCTCATTTCGGTAATACTGTAATTGCGATGCTTCAAACTCAAGGCCAACAAAACGCATCAAATCCCGCATGGCATCCTCTGGACTATCGATTAAATTTTCATATTTCAACAGATAAATTTTCTCACTAACAGCTGGATCAGCGAGAGCCTTCAGACACTGCCTTTGAGCCCAAGCCCAGTTTTGGGCGGCAAAATAAACGTGGAATTCGTGGAGATGTCCTCGTAGCATTGACGCTGCAACATCCCTCCCATCCCTAACTAAATACACAAATTTTGCATTAGGGAGATGTTCCGCGATTTCGGATATGTATTTAAAGAGACCAGGTTCCTTTGAGCACCAGCAGGGACGCCTATATTCCTCTGCATAAATCTCATTCGCAACTCTGAAAATTTCCCATAACGAGGCATTGTTCAATTTCTCCTTGATAACCTCCGCATTGAGATCGATATTCCACGGGTTATGATGAGTCTTAGTTAGCACAACAACATCATCAATAAGGTCAGATAGATAATGCGGCCCACCGCTTGGAAAATAGCGTGATTGAAGCTCACCCAAAGCATCTATAAAACCTGCTGGCGGCGGAGAAGCTATCTTTGAATGGGTACTCAGTAGAGCTCGTAGCAGATTTGTCCCAGATCTTTCAGAACCCAATATCATGATTGGAGATAAAAATTTGTCACTCATATTGAAGCTTTTTTGCCATTAATCGTTGTTTCATTAGCAATAGTTTTATTACGTCACAAGTCGGCGAATAGGTACACTTTTGTCCACTATCGAGCATTTTTACATCGTTAAACCTAACAACCAGAACATCATCTGATGACTCCAATAAAAATTGCAATTTGGTTGAAGATAATCAAAGTTAACACTTGCGCGCCATGGAAAAAAGTTTTGGTTACGTTGCATTAGTCACTGGCAACTTATTTATTTTTCATAACCATGCGCGTGTAAACTCTGATTAATATGTTCTGGGAGGGCTGTAAAATCAAAATCTTGATAAGATTTCCAAGCGTAACGACTCCCTTGAAACGTTGGAATATTTTTACTTTGTGACCACTCTTTCAGCGCCTCGGATGAAATATTTTCTAAATTTGACTTGCGGTACAAACTGTAATCTACGTGAGTTGCAGAATCCAGCATGGAGTACTCGAAATTCACACCCAAGTGCTCACATATACGCCTAAGTTCAACTTCAGGTTGATCTACAAAATCTTCATATCGAACCTGGAGCATCTGATTTGGGTGCAGAAATTGATTTGATGAGTCGATAATTTGGCGAACCTCGGCGTGCCACCTTTCCAGATTTTTTCCAATATCATCATGCCACCAAGGTGTTCGTGCATATGAAATCGCAACATCCCGGCCGTCTCTTATCATATGGATATATTTAGCATCAGGAAATAATTCATTAATAATATCAATTCTTTGTCCGTACCACGGTGTACGATCGATAAATATTTTTTTTTGTTTGGATTCTGCTATTTCGCTATAGAAACTATTTACAAGTTTTTTAAAGCTATGAATCGGATATTGCTGCTTCTCAAAGAAACTCATATAGTCAAAATACACACTGAGCTTTTTCGGGCACCTAACATCGATCAGCTCCATGAAGTCTTTAGGGCCAAAGAACTTATTCTTCTTTTCTTTAAAAATTTCGTAGAGTCGAGGGCCATTATCACTGTATTCAAATAGAATCTGAAGTTCGGGTGGCACGCAAATCATTGAATGAGAATTGAGCATCTTAGCAAGCATGGTTGTGCCACAGCGCCCTGATCCGACAATACATGAAAATGGAATGGATTGTTTTTTTTTGAAAAATTTCTTTATAGTCTCTAAGTGCATCATAAACATTACTTTCAATCGAAATGCATTTCTAACTGCTAATGCAACCCTCATTTATAGATGCGTAACGACTTGACAATTCAAAAGCTGTGGATTGGTCAACAGTGCCCTCATTTAAAGCCAAAGACAAATGCTGGAATAGGTACTTATGTAATGCCATGGTACCAATTTTTTGGATGCCTGGAATTATAAAAACAGGAGCTTTTATAATTCCCCGAAATAAACTATGCATTCGAAATTACATGTCTGAGTTTCATTTCTGGGAACAGATGTATTTTTGACCAAATTCTTGCATTTTGCCATCGCTCCATCTGAAAAATTACCGCATCTTCGATTACATCCACAAACTCGGCCGTCTCACCGCGCACTACTGGCGATGTAATCTGTGTTCGAAGTGAATAGTTGCCTTCTTGCAGTGGTAGTCGAAGAGTGTATTCGACCAAATATTGCCCACCAATTTCGGTCGTCAGCAATTCGTGCTCAACTTGAGTAAATCCACATCCTGTCAGATTCATTTTTTTCTCATCAAGAATATTGAAATTGACGGAAATGCTCAGCTCTGACGATGATTCAACATGGATTCGAATTTTTAATTGTTGGTTGAACTCCACCAACTGTATCGGCTCATCACCCATATTGAGTAGTTCAACATAGGTAATCCTTGCCTCACCAGAGCCATACCGAAATGCAGCCACCCGCTTGTCAAATTCATCCGATCGCTTCAAAACCGCGCTACCTATCTCCAAGGTTTGTACTTTTTCCTCTTCTGTTTTTTTATGCTCCGTCTCAAATCCAGACGATACACGACTGAAACGGCGAATTTCTGAATTCATTTCTTCTCGCATCGTTCGGATGTATTGCTCTGCCACATCTGACGCCTTTCCGATCGCCTTGACTATACCGTGTTCGAGATGCACACCTCGCGAGCACAAACTTTTTACCGCACCTACATCATGGCTGACAAACAAGATAGTAGAACCGCTTTCCTGAATGCGAGTAAGTGCGGTCATGCACTTGGCCTGGAAGTTCATATCACCTACCGCAAGAGCCTCGTCAACAATCATGATGTCCGGCTCTGAAATTATATTTACAGCAAAAGCTAGCCGAACGAGCATGCCGCTGGAGTATGTCTTTACGGGTTGTTCTATAAAATTACCAATGTCGGCAAACGCTGCAATATCATCAAACCGTGCGTCAATTTCCTCTTGGCCAAGCCCTAGCAAGGCCGCATTCATATTCACGTTTTCCCGACCTGTGAATTCCGGATTGAAGCCAGTACCGAGTTCCAGCAGCGCCGCAATGCGACCGTTGGTTTGAACAGCGCCACTGGTTGGATTGAGCGTGCCGCAGATCAACTGCAACAATGTAGATTTACCACTGCCATTTCTCCCGATGATACCGACGGTTTCGCCTTTTTTTATTTCAAAGGAGATATCTTTGAGCGCCCAGAACTCGTCAAAATATTGTTTGGGTAATTTGCCTACCATCCGTCTTAAGCGCGGCAAGATGAATTGTTTAAGCCTGTCACGCGGAGTGTCGTAGATCTGATAACACTTGCTGATGTTTTGGACTCGAATGGCAACTTCAGAAGACATTATTTCCTTCACTTCTTTTTTGTTCTGTTAGCCACAGCCGCTCCCTTTTAAGTTTAACCGAGAGCTCGACTTCAACGGGCAATGCCGGCCTGTGTTTACTGACTAAGGGTTGCTCATTTTCATGCATGACTAAGTAACTCACTACTGATGCACCCTGCGTATTTGGCATGCAACAAAATAATTCCTTGCCCAGTTTAGAACTTGCTTCGCAATATTGATGACCGCTTGCCCCAAGACGGCCTCCAGCAGGCGATCCGCTTCAAAGCTTGACTTGAATTCCCGCGTATGAAGTTCGTCCGCGAAAAGTAATTGGTCAAAGGACATCTGCAAACCCTTTTCTGGTTTTTTGGAACCAGACGTAACCTGCCCAAGCGACTATCGTGGCAGCGAGGGTGTACATCCCCAATCCTGCCCAGTCTGGCAGGCGCCCCCAGATCAGAACTTCTCGCGCTTGTTCGATAATGAAGGTAAGAGGGTTGACCATAATCCATGGGCGAAGCTCTTCCGGCAGGGCAGTCACAGGATAAAAGATTGGGGAAAGAAACAGCATGACCGTGGTGATGATGCCGATGGTTTGTCCCACATCACGCAGAAAAACACCCAAGGATGCAAGCATCCAGGCAAGGCCCAGCGTAAGAATGACTATAGGCAGCAGAACGAACGGGGCTAGAACTGCCGTCCAATGCAAATAACCGTTAAATATGACAAAAGCAACGAGCAGCACGCATAGGCTGACGAAGCTATGGAAGAGCGCTGCGCCCATGGCAATGACGGGCAGTATCTCCAACGGAAACACGACTTTTTTGACGTAATTTACGTTAGAAAGAATGAGCGACGGCGCGCGATTGAGTACCTCAGCAAACAATCCATGAACGATCATGCCGACAAACAGCACCACGGCAAACTGGGTTTTGCTCTCTTCGCTCCCCACACCCCAGCGAGACTTGAAGATCACGGAAAAGACAAAGGTATACACTGTCAGCATGAACACAGGGTTAAAGAATGACCAAGCCATACCCATGGCAGAACCTTTATAGCGACCCACAACTTCTCGTTTGGTCATTTGCGCGATGAGCTGACGGTTGCGCCAGAGGCTGCGAATCAGTGCCACAAGAGATGTGGGTTGTGCGGCGTGTGGGTTGGTCCCCTGGTGAGGGGTTAATGGAGAGAGCGAAGCGAGGGGCTGATCATTGGGCGTCACGCGAAGCGCTCCACTGCTGCCAATGATATGGTTTGTTTATTCTTTACATATGAGGAGGGTTCGCCTCTGAAGCGCCATTGAATATCAATGGTGGGATCGCTCCAAGCAATGCTGCGCTCGAATTCAGGGGAGCGCTTATTTTCCTGCACACAGGCAACGTTGGCCACTTGCTGCGCAAGCCCTGGCAACAAACCATTGCTACAGGCAGAGCGTATCGCGTTGAAGTTAGTATTGATTATGATCACTAAAGTTATCCATAAGCAAAGCATGTAATTATAATGGCAGTAGGTCTAAATTTTTAATCTATTTAGCACGTTTCATTTTCGTCTAAATTTCATCCGTTTCGACATCCAGTCAGTGGTGTTATGTTTTGGTAAATTCAAATCCAAGACTGACCGTGCGGCCCTGCTAACAAAGATATTCTGCTCGCCGCAGGATCAGCCACTGGTCTAACAGGGAAAGGTCGCAACATTAAGTACGCAAGGTGTCAAAAGGTCATGACAAGGATTGGTGCTGGTCCAAGATGAGCGTTGCATAGCACATGCTAAACTATCCTCACACATTTATTTTTCAAGGGATGAATACGGTTTTGGATGCCTAATATTAACGTGCAAAATATGAAAGTGGCTGTAATTCATGATTGGCTAACAGTCTTCGCGGGAGCCGAGCGTGTTCTGGAACAAATATTATTGTGCTACCCGCATGCTGATTTATACAGCGTGGTAGATTTTATCCCACCCGAAAAACGAGGATTTCTGTTGGGGAAAACGGCGACAACTTCGTTCGTACAGATCCTGCCATTCGCCAGAACTAAATACAGGCAGTATTTATCCTTAATGCCTTTGGCTGTCGAGCAGTTCGATCTGTCCAGCTATAACTTGATAATTTCTTGTAGCCATGCTGTCGCGAAAGGCGTTATTACAGGGCCGGATCAGCTTCATATTAGCTATGTAAATTCGCCTATGCGTTATGCGTGGGATTTGCAGCATCAATATTTGAGAGACTCGGGTTTGGATAAGAGTGCAAAGGGGTGGTTAGCCAAGTGGATACTGCACAAAATGAGAATATGGGATGTGAGAACAGCTAATGGTGTTGATTTTTTTATAGCAAACTCACATTTTATCAGGCGACGAATTTGGAAAACCTATCGCCGCGATGCTGCGGTACTTTATCCACCAGTGGAAATTTCAAAATTCACATTGGGCGAAGTCAAGGAAGATTTTTATCTGACAGCTTCTCGCTTGGTACCTTACAAAAAAATTGATTTGATCGCGGAAACTTTTACGGCTATGCCAGAAAAAAGGTTGATCATTATTGGCGACGGACCGGAAATGCAGAAAGTCAGAGCGAAAGCGGGGGCAAATGTAACAGTGCTGGGATTTAAGCCTGATGATGTATTACGCGATTACATGCAGCGCGCCAAGGCATTTATATTTGCTGCGGAGGAAGATTTCGGCATTGTTCCATTAGAAGCTCAGGCTTGTGGTACGCCAGTGATTGCATATGGTAAGGGCGGTGTGTTGGAAACCATTCGCGGCTTGGATGATAAACAACCGACTGGCGTATTTTTTGCGGAGCAATCTATTTCAGCTATTAAAGCAGCAGTAACTACTTTTGAGCAGGAAGCCGCTCGAATTTTGCCAGTGACCTGTCGTGATAATGCCTGTCGTTTTGCGTCCGAGAAATTTCGCGCAGAGTTCATGGCGTGCGTAGAACATCAGTGGGATCGGTTCCAGCAGTCACTGACGATTGCCCCGTCAAGCAAGGTGTAGTTGACATGGACTCGCGCAGCCTGCTCAAGGAAAACGCTAGCACTCTTGAATTCGTCCAGCGTTTTCTGGATCCTTTTGTGGTGGTAGCCAGCGGGATATTGCTTTACGGGATCAGATTCGAGTCTTGGGATTTTCCGATGAATTACGTTTTTGTACTCATCGGTGGGTTTCTGTTTTGCCTCGCAATATTCCCATTTTTCGACATGTACCGTCCCCGCCGAGGAGCCAGCCTATGGGCTGAAATACAGATATTGGCGAGTGCTTGGACAGTGGTATGCGCTGGATTGATCATTGTGTTGTTTGCCACTAAAACCAGTACCTATTTTTCCCGTATATGGATTGGGCAGTGGGCAATAGCAGGGTTCGTCTCTTTAGTCGCTTTCAGAGTGACATTGCGAGTCGGACTGCGTTTTTTTCGCCGCCGTGGTTTCAATCTCCGTTTTATCGCCATCGCCGGTGCAGGGAAGCTAGGGCGTGACGTGGCGAACCGCCTGGCCGCTTCACCTTGGACAGGCTTGAAAGTGATAGGCTTTTATGATGACGACCCTCGAATACAGAGGCAAGTGTTAGAAGGTGTTCCGGTTCGTGGCGGTTTGCATTGCCTTCCTAAAGAAGTAGTGGAGCTCGGCATTGATCAAGTATGGATCGCCCTGCCGTTGCAACAAGATAAGCAGGTCAAATCACTGGTGGCGCATTTAAGTCGCTTGCCGGTGCAGGTCACCTTCGTTCCAGACATTTACGGGGTTCATTTGCTCAATCATTCCATCGGCGAGGTGGCTGGTTTTCCGGTCATCCATCTCTTGGAATCACCCTTATCTGGAGTACAAGGCATCGTCAAAGCCGTCGAAGACAAAATTCTGGCGGTATTAATTATATTAGTGACTATTCCTCTCATGTTTCTCATCATAATCGGGGTCAAACTAAGCTCTCCGGGACCCATATTCTTCAGGCAGTTACGTGGCGGGTTGCACGGTGAACGCATCTGGGTTTGGAAATTCCGCACCATGAAGCATCATGCCGAACCATCTGAAAAAGTGTCTCAAGCGAGGCCCGGCGATCATCGCATTACAGCCTTTGGAGCTTTTTTACGACGCACAAGCTTGGACGAATTGCCTCAGTTTCTTAATGTGTTAAAAGGTGATATGTCGATTGTAGGGCCACGCCCGCATGCGGTGGCGCACGATGAATTTTACCTGCAACAAATCGATGCCTACATGTTGCGGCATCACGTCAAGCCGGGTATTACCGGTTGGGCGCAGGTTAACGGCTGGCGAGGCGAAACGGGAGAGATCGAAAAAATGGAAATGCGAGTAAAGCACGACCTGTATTATATTAACAACTGGTCTTTATGGTTCGACCTGCGAATTATTTTTATGACGATTTTCATGATGATCTCGGGCAAAAATGCGCATTGAGTACTTAGCTTTTATATATTTCAAACTAACTCTGTTATGTTTTTATTAAAGATATTTATGTTATGAGCATTCAACTTGACACCCTTCCTGTCTCCAACAAAAAGGTCCTGCGCCAGGAGTGGCTAGCTGCACCTATGCTATTGTTAGCAAGCGCTTTGATTTTGTCGATTATCTTTCTTCAGGACAAATGGACAGGGAAATGGATGAGCAGCGCCAAGCCATTAATCTGGAACGGCGCAGAGCTAACCCTGATCAAGGGTCGAGGTTATAGCGACCAGGACAAACTGGTAATCAAAAAACTAACAAAACAGGGTATTGCTGTTGCTTCACTATCCCCGCCAACTTTCCAGGCAGAGGATTATTCTGCCATTAACTTGTCTGTCTCAGGCGCTACACCAGGAGTCAAAATGGAGTTTTTGTGGCGCACGGCAGAGAATCGTGTTTTTGTGCGTCCGCTCATTTGGGCTAATCAAACCTTGCAGCCATTGGAAATGGCGGTAGATAAAAATTGGCGAGGGCAAATTATAGACTTGGCTATCGTTGTCAAGGGCACACTGACTGAACCGCTTTTGATTAATGGAGTTTCACTTGGGACTGTGTCATTGCCAGTAGCGCTATCAAACATGCTTAAGAAATGGTTTACGCTTGACCGATGGCAAGGGACTTCGATCCATTTTTTAGACGGCGATGCCATCGATAAAAACATCAATCCTTTATTAGCCATTGCCGCAATTGTATGTCTGGCACTGGCCTTGAATTTAATCTTGGCCATAACGAAAATCATGCCCCTGAATGTTGCCATGGCGTGGGGCATAATTTTCCTCGGCTGGTTCATACTGGATGTACGTTGGCAGGCAAATTTGTTTCAGCAACTGGAGCTGACACACCAGCAATTTGCGGGTAAAACATGGGAAGAAAAACATCTTGTGGCTGAAGACAACGCCTTGTTCGACTTCGTAAGAAATGTGAAAGCAAAGCTACCTACTGCTACTGGCCGTATCCTGTATTTTTCTGATGACGCCTACTCGCGGGGAAAGGGTGCTTACCACTTTTATCCTCAAAACGTTCTAGCCCGCAATCACTTGCCTCCAGCATCGCAGATCAAAACCGGGGACTATATTGCCCTGTTCGCAAAAAAAGGAGTGAAATATGATCGTTCACAGCAATTACTGATATGGGGTGATGGACAATCCCTAAAAGCCGATTTACTGCTCTTTGCTAAGGGTAATGCTTTGTTCAAGGTGCATTAAAATGGAATTATTTACGTTAGCGATTGGATTATGTTTACCTTGGCTGTTAGGGGTAGTGTGGCTGCGTGCACCTTGGCTCAAAGCAAGCAATATTAAATGGCCGACGCTCTTGGGGTATGGCTATCTGGGTGGAATATTATTAACCACGCTTGTGATGCGTTTGCTGGATACGCTGGGAATCCACCTTAGTTTCTTCAGTATTGGACTTGCACTTGTATTATTGATAGCGGCTGGTACCTGGTTTGGTCGTGGGGAACCATGGCGAATCAGGTGGCCCGGAATAGATTTGCACAGCTTGTCTGGGTGGCGAAAAATCGTGTATGCCATCGTATTGGCCGCTATTGTGATACGGCTGGTAGGGCTGGGGCTGGAGATTGTGTGGCGTCCGCTGTTTCCTTGGGATGCCTGGTCACAGTGGGCGACCAAAGCCCGAGTTTGGTATGAGCTTGGGCACTTGGCGGCATTTGTGCCCGCTGACGTTTGGCTGGGCGGCGAATTGGCAGGCGCTTACACTGATACAGCCCCCCACTACCCCCCTGCCATACCGCTAATACAAGTATGGATGTGCTACAGCCTGGGCAGATGGGACGATACTCTGATGAACCTGCCCTGGCTGCTATGCGCGGTTGCCTTGGGCCTGGCGTTTTATGGTCAGGCCAGGCAATGGCAGGTGCCACCATTGTTTGCTCTTATGTTTACCTACTTTCTGCTTTCACTACCATTTGTGAATGTTCATGTTGCTTTGGCAGGATATACAGATTTATTTATGGCAGCTTTTTATGGCCTGGCGGCAATGGCTTTTTTCCACTGGGCCAGGAAGCGTGATTTCTGGCAGGGTGCCGTGGCATTGCTGTTTGCTTTAGGATGCATCTTGATCAAACAACCAGGCATTGCATGGGCGTTAACCTTTCTTCCCGCAATACTGGTTGTTTTCATGCCGCGTGCTGGGCTAATGTTGATATCTGCGATGGCAATCGCAGGTGTGGCTACTCTATTTGTTCTTGGTGAAACGGATTTTAAGTTATTTGGCTATCATGTGTATCTGCGCTTCTCGGCAGATTGGCAGCCATTTTTGCAAAATATGCTGGTGATGGAAAACTGGCACCTGTTCTGGTATCTGGTAGTGGCGGCGCTTGCTTTGTCGTTTCCGCGACTACTTATCCCCTCTTTGCGAAGCATGACAGTTCTACTGGTCACCGCTATTTCGTTTCTCGCAGTCGTTTTCTTTTTTACCCATGCTCAAGCATGGGCAGAAGACTACACTACGATTAATCGCGCGTTGTTGCACATTGTGCCCATGCTTTTGTTTTATGTGATGGTGCTATTCAGAGAAGCAGCAGTCAGTCTCCCGACATTCATGACTACCCGCCAAAAATTGACGTGATCGACATGAAAAAATGATACTCAAAGAAACCAGAGTTACTTGTCAAACGTATTGAAAAATAGGCAGAACTTGACAGTTACGCAATGCACCCAAGGCTCTTAATGCCGAGCTGACTCTATCTGTTCGCATATCTGTTTTGCACCAAGCAGAATGCGCGGCGTGGAGCGGCTGATCAGGTCGGGGTGAATGAAAGCCATGCGACCTTGCCGGACAGCAATCAACGGCAACCTGCGCCATATGTTTTTTGTCTCTTCTTCCTGTTCAGGCGTGGAGGCGACAGCTAGCATCACCTGCGGATTTTCTTTAACCAGCGCCTCGTCCGATATGGCAGGTATCAACAGGGGCGCAGCGGCAAATACGTTTTGTGCACCGCACAAACTCAGCACATCACTGATGATATGAGCATCGTTCACCGTAAGCAGTGGCGCTGCGGCTATTTGAAAATAAGCACGCACTTTTGTGTGTCCGGCATATTGCCGGCGCAAAGTGTCAAGTTGCTGCACAAAGGCATGCACAGAAGCTTCAGCGACTGCCTCATTACCGACGATTCGCCCCAACATGCGCAATACCTTGGGAATATCATCTAGGCGACGTGGTTCCAGCACCAGCACTTTCAGCTTCAGCTTTTCAAATTTGGCGCGGTCGCGCGATGATAGGGCGCTGCCCCATGCAAGCACCAGATCTGATTTTAACGCGACCAAACGCTCCCAGTCAAGGCGAAATGCATCGCCTACTTGCGGCAGTTGTTTGGCTTGCTGTGGATAGTTGCTATAGGCCGAAACCGCCACCATATTAGGCCCCATACCTGCGGCATAAGCCAGTTCGGCAATGCTGGGAGCTAAAGTTATAATGCGCTGCGGAGGCGTCGCAAATACTACTTGCGTGCCACTGGCATCGGTAACAGTAAATAGCGTCCTAGCCTGTGAGTTTGCACAAAAGAGCAGCAGGCCGAAAAAAATGGCACGCTTTAAAAAAACGAAATAACTTTCATCCTCGCATCTCGCACTTTCACCTTCAGTAAGTCGAAAGAATAAAGAGAAAGGAACGAACCAGACTAAAGTTGAAAGCGTCCGTTTACTGCGCAAAACTTTGCGCCAATGCCACACGTTTGAGATACGCGTCGCGCGCAATTTGAACGTCCTCAAGAAAGTGCGGCAATTCTTTCAGTAATAATGCCTGTGGCCCATCCACCAAAGCCTTTAAGGGAACGGGATGAAAATCCACCAGCACCATATTGGCGCCAGCCATCACTCCCTGCGCGGTGATATGCATCAAATCAAGAATACCATCGGGCGCGGCACTGCGCGTGCCAACTGAATGAGAGGGGTCAATGCACACAGGCATCCGGGTCAGACGTTTGACCACCGGCACGTGCGCGAAGTCCACCAAGTTGCGGTGCGGATCGCCCATGTTGGTCTTCATACCACGCAAGCCGAACACCACATTGCGATTACCTTCAGACGCCAGATATTCGGCAGCGTTGAGTGATTCGTCCAGTGTGATGCCAAAGCCACGTTTAAGCAGCACCGGAAATTCCTGCTGGCGGCCAACGATTTTCAGTAGTTCGAAATTCTGTGTATTGCGCGTGCCAATCTGTAACATCACGCCAGTAGGGTTGCCGGTCTGCTGCAATGCGGCGCTGATTTCGTTGAGATGCGACTCATGCGTAACTTCCATCGCAATCACCTTTATGCCGTATTTCCCCGCCAAGTCGAAAACAAAAGGCAAACAATTCTTGCCGTGCCCCTGGAAAGCATAGGGGCTTGTACGCGGCTTGTACGCGCCCATACGCGCACAAGTTTGCCCATTATCGCGCAATGCTTTTAGCATTATCTCGACATGTTCGGCGTTGTCCACCGCACAAAGTCCGGCAAACACATTAAGCGTGTCCTGGCCAAAGCGCACACCGTTATAATCGAAATACGTTGGACGTGAGTCATCCTTATGTTGTCCAAGGATACGATATTCCTCCGACACGCGCACCACACGCTCGACACAGGGCAAACCTTGTATCTCCTTGGTATCTAAAGGCTTGGTGTTACCAATCAGGTAAATCTCTGTTAATACCTGCTCTGTACCGCGTTCAACATGCACGCGCATCTGAACCCCCACTAACCCGGAGAGGTGCGTAATCAGTTGTTGATATTCCGCGCTTTGTTGGTTGGTATTGGAAGAAAGGATCAATATCATGGTGAATCTCCTGTTATATGCGAACCCATCATTTTCGAGAAAAGACAGCTCATTGCTGTAAGCACTGTGTCAGCGGATCTTGTAAAGCCACTCTTGCCATGTTGCTGCTATGTGCTCAGGCTGCCCCAGCATGTCTGCAACAGGCTATGTTAGATACGATTTATATCGTATCTGCTTGGTGTACATGTCGTCCTTCTTTAAATCAGCCGCGATAAAATGCGCGGTAACTGCATCACGTTACGAATTTTTACATCCACATAAGCTGGTAACCGCGACGTGGTATTTACCCACACAGTACGCATCCTCAAGCGTTTTGCGGCCTGCAAGTTTTCCGCACTGTCTTCCACCATCACGCAACGCGCCGGATTTAGATGATGCTTGCGTAGCAATCGAATAAAACCTGCTAACTGTGGCTTGGGCTGGTAACGCGTGTGCTCAATGGCGAACACATCGTCGAACAAATCATCTATGCACAACAATTGCAGTACAGCATGCGCATACTGCTCCGGTCCGTTGGAAAATACCAGCTTCTTACCCGGCAAATTTTTCAATATATGGCGCAATCGTGGCTCACACAAAACCATCTGCGGCAACTGCGGAAACTGGTGTGTATGCCACAAGAAATGATCGGGATCGGTGGCATGGTGCCGCATCATGCCACTTAGGGTCGCGCCGTAACGTTGCCAGTAGTGCATTCTCAATTCGTTCGCCGACTGTTCATCCAGCTTCAAATGCTGTTGCAGATAAGCAGTCATACTACGGTTGATATGCGGAAAAATATTCGGCACGGCGTTGTGCAATGTGTTATCCAGATCAAAAATCCAGACGATACGACTCATGTACTTTTAATCAGCGTACCCACACCTTCGTCGGTCAGAATTTCCAGCAACAGCGCATGTTCCACGCGGCCATCAATAATGTGCACCGATCTCACTCCCCCACGCGCAGCATCCAGCGCTGAACTGATCTTCGGTAACATGCCGCCGTACAGCGTGTCATCCGCTACCAGTTCGTCGATCTGTTTCGGTGTCAAGCCGGTGAGCAGCTTGCCGCTCTTGTCCAGCACACCCGGTGTGTTAGTTAACAACACCAGTTTTTCTGCTTTCAGCACTTCTGCCAACTTGCCCGCTACTATGTCGGCGTTAATGTTCAGTGCCTCTCCATTCGGTCCCACAGCGATTGGCGCGATAACCGGAATAAAATCGCCAGAATCAAGGAAAGTTATAATGGATGGATCAATTAAATTAATGTCTCCCACTAGACCGATGTCCAACATTTTGCCCGGCTCATCGCGGCTTGCAAGTAACATTTTGTCCGCACGGATAAACGAGGAATCCTGCCCAGTCAGCCCCACCGCCTTGCCACCATGCCGATTAATTAATTTAACAATATCCTTGTTGACTTTCCCTAACACCATTTCAACTACATTCATGGTCTCTTCATCCGTAACACGCATGCCTTGGACGAATGCCCCTTGCTTACCAACGCGCTGAAGCAGGTCGTTGATTTGCGGCCCGCCGCCATGAACGACGACCGGATTCATACCGACCAGTTTAAGCAACACCACGTCGCTCGCAAAACCTTCCTGCAACTTGGGATCGGTCATGGCATTGCCGCCATATTTGATTACGATCGTTTTATCGAAAAACCGTTTAATGTATGGTAACGCCTCAGACAGCGTACGCGCTTTCTGGACTGCGGTGGCAGGGGCAAGTGACATGATGTTTTCCTTTGCTAAACGGCCGCGCATTTTACCTTAGAAGTACACCATCATTACAGCATGAAACAAACGGGCGGCATTCAGCCGCCCATTACACCCACAGTCCGCGTTTAGGGCGCCTCTAAAAATTCAATTTTGCGAGCAGCCGCTTCGCAGCTTGCCTGCTTACCCCGTTGCCAGGCAAGAAAAGGCGAGAGTAAAAAATTGAACGCAGCATATATTTGATATGTCAGTGATAATTATTTTTGAGTAACGCGGTATTGTGACGAAGATTGGGTTATTAGAGGTGCCCTTTATTCAATGATCCCGGATAATCCATTAGGCAATTTAACCAGCCTCCCCCTTTGAAAAAGGGGGATTAAGGGGGATTTTTGTGTCCCTGCAATGCTCAAATCCCCCCTAGCCCCCTTTTTCAAAGGGGGGGAATGCGAAGTCATCGCACGAATCAGGTCTAATGGATTATCTGGGATGATGCTTATAAATGCTAATGGGTATGATGCTCGCGCACATTAGTGGCGTCTAGCAAGTGACTTAACTTCGGCATTTACCTTAATTTTCTCCTCGCTCTTATTGTCGAACGCCACGGTGATGATGAGTGGCACACTATCACCTGCTTTAAGCGGTTTCTTGAGGTCAATCAACATCACATGATTACCACTCGTGCCCAGCCTGACCTTCTTGCCTGCCGGTAGTGGCAGGAATTCAAGGGCACGCATTTTCATCATGCCATCATCATGCGTCATGCTGTGAATCTCAACTGCACCCGCAACCGGGCTGGCAATCGCCACCAGCCGTGCATTTTCCTTACTGGTGATGGTTAACCGTATTGCGGCGCTCTCTTGTCCAGGTGCCGTGGCGCGTGCCGACGCGTTGCTCACTACCACATTTGCTGCCCATGCTTGTGCCGCACAAAACAGCATGACGATTGCAATCATAAAACGCATTTTAGTCTCCTTAAATTTAAAATCTCTACAATAATGTACATGAATTGCACGGAAATAGGCAAGCATGCCCCATCTCAGAATAAAATCTAAAAACAAAGCGCTTACATACAGTTAGCTAAATATTTTCCCGTCCGCAATTTGACTAAAATGTTAACCGTAAGCATGTAATAATAACGAATAGAACTGACTCGAGGATTAAAATGCAGACCAACAGCACACATACAGACGCAAGCAACGAAAATATTGATCTCAGGCAGGCTGTCAAATATATTGATACGCTGCCCGCTATACCGGTCATTGCGCAAAAGCTACTGGCACTGGATATGGATACCGACGAAAACGAACGCAAAATGTTAATGCTGATTGAGCAAGACCCGCAAATCTCGGCGAAAATTATCGGGCTATCCAATTCAGCAACGCTTGGCTCCACACGAAAAGCAACATCAGTAAAAGAGGCTGCGACATTACTGGGTCTGAACCGTGTCAAATCGGTTGCGACTGGCATCGCCATCATGTCCTTGTCGGCCAAAGTGTCCACGGGTAAGTTCAATACACAGGATCTTTGGTTACATAGCTTCGGCATCGCGTTTGCCATGCTCGGCATCGCCCGTGCCATGCCCGCAAAGCTCCGTCCTAAGGATGACCAAGTTTTTTTGGCTGGAATGCTGCACGACATCGGCTATCTTGCACTCGCTTTTCTGGATTCAAAACGGAGCGATGAGCTGCATGCGCGATTGGCAAAGGAATCTGACTGCTCTGCGCTGAGTATAGAACAGGAAATGCTGGAAATATGCCACGACGAATTGGGTGCGGAGCTAGCGCGTCACTGGAATTTGCCAGATGAAATTATTACCGTGCTGCGCTACCACCATACACCGGATGTGGTCGAGGCAGCAGCGGGGAAACCAATAGTACACATGATTAGCCTGGCAGAAAAACTGCTGACTTCCTTTGGTATGAATGAACGAGTCAATGCCAACATCAGCGACGAGGATTGGGAGGTTTTAGGTATTGATCCAAGCGAGGCTGAGGAAATTGGCGTGCAAGTAGCTGAACAAGCGGAGCAAGCTGCAGCTGTATATTGATTAAATTGCGCAATTTTTCGGCGCATCTAACTTGGTAGCCGGTCGGATTTAACCCGGATAATCCATTAGGCAATTTAACCAGCCTCCCCCTTTGAAAAAGGGGGATTAAGGGGGATTTTTGTGTCCCTACAATGCTCAAATCCCCCCTAGCCCCCCTTTTTCAAAGGGGGGAATGCGAAGTCATCGCACGAATCAGGTCTAATGGATTATCTGGGTTTAAAGGAAATCGGCTGCAAATTGAGCTGAACAGTGACTATTTCGCCGCTTTTATGGGCAACAGAACAACTATTACCCTGCTAAACCGCCAAGTGGGGTACGCAGGCATTTCGCCGCAAGGTGAAAGCTCGCACAATCACCCCGCGCGCAGCTAAGTTTTCGCTGCAATTCTTTAAGTCCGACAGACTGCCAGGTAATCAGACTCTCCCCATAGCCCAACCAATCCCACACGTTTATAATTACGGTTTTGATTGACAGCCTCAATATGAAAATTACGCTATCGTTACTCATAGCTCTGTTATTGCCATCGTTGGCTCAGGCGCAGATAGCTACTATGCCGTCTGCCCCAGTGCTGGCAGCCAAATCCTATCTGCTATATGACGTAACCAGCAATCAGATTCTGGTCGACGAAAACGGTAATGAGCGTAATGAACCAGCATCCCTTACCAAGCTGATGACGGCCTACATGACTTTCAAAGCCCTCAAACTGAACAAACTTTCACTGAGCCAGACAATATACCCTTCAACAAAAGCGCTGCTCCCACAAGGCACGGAATCACGCATGTTTCTCGACGAAAAAAACCCTGTGTCGATTGCAGATTTACTGCGTGGTCTCATCGTACAGTCTGGTAACGACGCAGCGCGCGTGTTGGCAATCAACATAGCTGGCAGCGAAGAAAATTTCGCCAAACGGATGAACAAGGAAGCGCAGCGATTGGGCATGAGCAACACGCATTACATCAACTCCACCGGAACGTCACATCCACAGCACTATTCCAGTGCCTACGACACAGCGCTACTCGCCGCTGCCATAGTGCGCGACTTTCCCGAGCACTATCTGCTTTATAGTTTGCGCGAATTTCAGTACAACGGTATCAAGCAATCCAACCGTAACCGTTTATTGTGGATGGATCCCTATGTGGATGGAATGAAAACGGGACATACAGAAAGTGCAGGGTTCAGTTTAGTGGCTTCGGCAAAGCGAAACCAGCGGCGACTCATATCAGTGGTACTGGGCGCATCCTCCGATAACTTGCGAGCTATCGAAAGCCAGAAGCTGCTAAATTACGGCTTCAAAAATTTTGAGAGCGTGCGCCTGTATCAAAAGAACACACCGGTAGCCAGCTTACGTCTGTGGAAAGGCACCGAGAGCAAGGTTAAAATCGGCTTCCGCAGCGACCTGTTCCTGTCCATCCCAACGGGACAACTGACACAATTGAAGGCAACCATGGAAACGCAACAGCCTCTTATTGCACCGATTGCGGGTGGACAAAAAATAGGAATAATGAAAATCACCCTTGGCGGCGAACCCTATGCCGAGTACAAGCTGGTTGCGCTGGAACCTATGCCGCGGGCCAATGTGTTTTCGCGCGGTTGGGACAGCATCCGTTTACTTTTCAAATAAAGGTTTCTTTAAGGATCGTTAAAATGACAGTCTATTTGAACGGGCAATTCATGCCCATTGAAGAAGCCAGCATTCCTGTGCTGGACCGTGGCTTCATTTTCGGCGATGGCGTATATGAAGTTATCCCAGTGTATTCGCACGTTGCTTTCCGCTTGGCCGAACATCTCAAGCGTCTGCAATTCAGCTTGGACGGCATACGCCTGACAAACCCGCACAGTGACCATGAGTGGACTAAACTCATCACGGATCTGATCGAGCGCAACACAGCAGAGGATCAATATTTATATCTGCATATCACGCGCGGAGTGGCAAAACGCGACCATGCTTTCCCTAACCCTGCGGTTCAGCCGACCGTGTTCATGATGAGCAACCCGCTTCTCGCACCTCCTGCCGCGTTATTAGCTAGCGGCGTGGGGGCCGTAAGTGCGCCGGATAACCGTTGGCTACGTTGCGACATCAAGGCCATCTCACTTTTACCTAACGTGCTGCTACGCCAAATGTCGATAGACGCTGGCTGTGTCGAAACGATTTTGATCCGTGATGATGATTTTTTAACCGAAGGTGCAGCCAGCAACATTTTTTTAGTAAAAAATGGCGTCCTTCTCGCCCCACCTAAAGATAATCTCATGCTGCCTGGAATCACCTACGACGTATTGCTGGAAATCGCCGCTGCCAATAGCATCCCTTATGAAGTTCGCAAGATTGCCAAGGACGAAATATTCAACGCCGATGAGCTATTACTCACCTCCTCCACCAAGGAAGTTCTTGCTATCACCACATTGGATAATAAACCGGTAGGCAATGGCAAACCAGGAGTGATGTTCGCCAAACTACATAAACATTATCAGAACTATAAACGCGAAGTGATGCGAAAGACGTAGAGGCGCCCATAAGAAAGCTTGGCATTCCCGTTCAATCAGCTAACAATTTGGCAGACATCGCGAGTAACAAATCTGATTTAAAGAGCGTCTCTAAAAATCCAACCCCTGCCTTCAAGGGGTCAGAACATCCTAAACTTACCAGGTTATCCATGGCGCATACTGACAGTCTTATCGAATATCCATGCGACTTCCCCATCAAGGTGTTGGGGCTAGCGCATCAGGGCTTCGCGCAAACAGTGACGGAGGTGATCTTACGTTACGATCACAGCTTTAACGCCGCCACCATTGAAATGCGCCCCAGTAGCGGTGCACGCTATATCGGTCTGACTTGCACCGTGCGCGCCACTTCACGCGAACAACTCGATGCGCTGTACCAAGAATTGTGCGACCACCCACAAGTCACGATGGTGCTTTAGTGAAATGACACCATTAATTAAACACCTAGGTCTGGTCGAATACCAGCAAACCTGGCAAGCAATGAAACAGTTCACCAGTGCACGTAACGCCGACACGCGAGACGAAATCTGGCTATTAAATCATTTTCCAGTCTATACCCAAGGTTTGGCAGGAAAACCGGAACACCTGCTGCATGCTAGCGACATACCGGTGGTCAAGATCGACCGCGGCGGCCAGATTACTTACCACGGCCCCGGCCAGATCGTCGCCTACCTTATGTTGGATTTACGCTACTGGAAGATTAATGTGCGCGGGTTGGTACGGCTAATGGAACAGGCTGTGATAGATTTGCTGGCATCATTCGGCGTAATAGCACAGGGACGGCATGAAGCACCGGGCGTGTATGTAGATGACGCAAAAATTGCCGCACTCGGCTTAAAAATCCGCAATGGATGCTGTTATCATGGACTGGCGTTCAACGTAGATATGGACCTTGCCCCGTTCGATTACATTAACCCATGTGGCTTTGCCGGACTGCGTGTCATCCAAGCTAAAGACTTAGGTATCTGCGTTCCGCAGCCAAAATTGGAGCAGCAACTTGCACAGAATTTGATCGAATTATTGCAACAACATAAATCAGAGAAATCCGCCTGATAAAGCACATTTGCAGAAACAGGCCCCTGCTAATTAGTAACATTTCTCACAAGAAGCGCTCTTACACCAAAATGAACAATGGTTTATGTAAGAGCACGCTTTACATGCAAACCAGCTAGAAAGAAAAATCATTATGACTATTATAGAAAAGCAAACTGGCGCAGCTAAAACAACACGTAATCCAATCAAAATTGTTCAGCTAGAGCAACGACTACGCAAACCAGAATGGATACGCGTTAAATCCGGCAGCGGGCAAGGTTACCATAACGTCAAGCGCCTGCTGCGCGAACACAAATTGCACACAGTATGTGAAGAAGCTTCTTGCCCCAACATTGGCGAATGTTTCAGCAAGGGTACGGCCACTTTCATGATATTAGGCGACCTCTGCACACGACGCTGCCCCTTTTGCGACGTAGGGCATGGCAAACCCCTGGCGCCAGATGTCAACGAACCGGCACATCTGGCGCAATCCATTGAGATACTCAAGCTTAAGTATGTAGTGATTACCAGCGTAGATCGCGACGATCTGCGGGATGGTGGAGCGCAGCACTTCGTTGATTGCCTGACTGCCATTCGTGCTGCTTCACCCCATACCAAGCTGGAAACACTGGTGCCAGATTTTCGTGGCCGCCTGGAAACCGCGTTAGACATTCTGGCGAATAGCCTGCCTGACGTACTTAACCACAATATGGAAACCGTGCCACGCCTCTATAAACTGGCACGTCCTGGTGCGGATTACGCTCATTCGCTCAAATTATTAAAAGATTTCAAAACACGCTTTCCACAGGTGAAAACAAAATCCGGCCTGATGCTGGGACTGGGCGAGACTGACGAGGAGGTGCTAGAGGTCATGAGAGAGATGCGCGCGCATGATGTACAAATGCTCACGCTGGGGCAATATTTGCAACCCTCGGACAGTCATCTGCCGGTGTTACGTTATGTCCACCCTGACACCTTCAAAATGTTCGAGCAGGCCGCAATTGAAATGGGATTCTCACATGCAGCCTGTGGACCGATGGTGCGTAGCAGCTACCATGCTGATGAGCAGGCGCATCAAGCTGGCGCTATATAAAATTTTATTTTGCTTCGTCCAAAAAACCAGTGAGTAACCGCCCCCTTAAACATAACCTATCTTTATGATATATATAAATATTAATAGAGTTAAGCTAGTTGATTATTTCAGGGGTGACTTACTATGACCGAAGAAAATAACTGATTAAGACTTATCCACGGCGGCGTGCGTGATCCCTGCTTAGACCATAAACGCTCGACGCGGTGGGTAAGTAGTCGATACTGAATTATTCATTTTCTATGGTTAGGATCATGTTGCGTAAGCAGCCTGAGTGCTAATCTGCATTACGCCTCTGTACTTAATGCAATTCCATAGCGAGTTAATGATGTCTTTTGTGCCGTAGTGGCCATTATCTGTGCCTAAAAAACAGGCAAAAATAAAACTCCTCATCCACTTGGTGAAGTTCCAGGCTGCGGCAGCCATCAGGACGTTTATTTGGTCGCCCACCATCCCTTTGAGAAAGTTTCGTCCCAGCCGATAGTCTGATTTCAGATGGCCAATAACCGGCTCAATCCCCGCCCGTCGTCTGAAGCGATAGCGTGCCAGTGTTAGCTGCGCCTGACTGGCATTCTTGCGTGGAGGTTTAGGGATAAGGATTTGGGTGTCACCGATGGTGGATTTTCCCCGATATCCCCTGTCACATAAACCAATGCTGGGCATGTAGCGGGCCAGACGTTTTACCTGCTCAAGTACCGCAGGCAGACTATGCCCGTCGTAAATGTTGTGGTCAAAGGCCATGGCACCTATCACAATATTACTGTCCCTGGTTTTGGTGATGGAGACCTTGGTGCCGAATTCGTATTTCTTATGCTCCTTACCTTTACTCATGCAGTAAATGTGCGGCTCATGAAGACTGTAAAATTTGTTTTTATTCCCGCGCTTTTGATTGAGCATACGCTGGTAGAAGGTGAAATCGGATTGGTGTTGGGTGAGTGTCTGTTCGGGAAGCTTACGTTGTACTTCACGCAGTAAGCACCCGGCAAGGGTTTTTAACCGTTTGGTGGCTTTTCGTGCTGTCCGGCGATTGTGGGGATGACCGGCAAAGCGGGTCTTGAGCTTCAAGGCTTTGACTTCTTTGGCGTAGGTGCGGGACAGAGAGACGTCTTATTTTCTGGCCAGCTTAATCACCCGCGCAATGATTTTTCGATATTGCTTCGCATCGGTGGGGAACGTGACATTCTTTTCTTGTACCGTGCTGTCGATACAGACTTCTTCTTCCAAGGCAGTTTCACCAAACAAGGCGATAGAACAGCTTAAGACTTTCTCAAATCCTGCTTCACCAATACGCTTACGGAAGTAGGTCATATCGGATGAGTCGCAAGGCAGTTGCCACTGAAACACCGTTTCACCGCAAAACATCTGATAGTAAGGGTTTTGAACCCAGCGATTGACGAGGACGTCATCACTGATGATTTTCCACGTGTTTGAGGATACTCAGCCCCACCATCAGCCGGATAGGTTTAGCTGGTTTACCCCGGTGAGAATATAGCGGTGCAAACTCATCTTCAAAAAACTGCCAGGGGATATGCTGAGCCAGTTTTAACAGCAGATGACACGGATCGAGTTGGTCAATCAGGTTAGGAAATAAAAAATTATCCTGAGCAGGGTTAGGTGACGACTTTTGCATGGTGTTTCGTCCAGATTTTAACAATATTTTCTTTAATATCTGGACGTAATTATAGCATTTAAATAAAATAATACAACTATATATCAACAAGTTATATTTATTCAAGTGCCGACTACTTAACTACCAACAACACTGGCATCAGCTAATTGATCCGTTCGTAGAACTTTGGATTTAGGGACAATCCACTCCCTTCATTGCCTCGACTTAACTCAAGTCGTAACTCGACATTTTTGGAAACCTGTTCGCTGGTGACGGCCACAGAATACTCAATCGTCGAACTCAACAGCGAACTGCTTTTTATTGCTTTCTGTATAGACAAAATGGCGCCTACGGGAACCTGAACTCTGTAAGCGACCTCTGGCCCAGCGATACCCGGTTCTGGAATGATCGCAGCATAGAGGATCTTGTCCCGCTGCGGGTATCTATAAATTCCGTACGCTGCCACATTGCCTGCAATGCGATACTTAGTGCCCACCATTTCGCTGTATGGCTTCAGGTGCGTAACCTCTTCACGTCGATCAGCGCAGGCAACAATGGGCATCATTGTCACCAAAGCAAGAAGCACAGTGAACGTGTTCCAAGGCAAAAACGATAAGACCCTTGGTTTAGTAAGTTGCTGCGTTACTTGGGACATGCATCGCTCTCAGGCTTCTTACCAAAAAGTTTCACGATGCTGTCCGCCGTCTCAATCACGAGCGCCTCCCAGTAATAACTTGGCATTGTTGGAATATTAACGAGCCAATCCGGGTACCCTTCATTCAAATAGGCATTTACCCCGGCATCATGCAGTGATCCAAAAGTGTGACCTGCAGGCACATTATCATCAATAAACTTTCCAAGCCCTTTACCAGGGTTGACAATCGAATCCTTTCGCCCAACAACGTAAGGGTGATCTGCTGGCCTAAACCAATCCAACCCCATTGGATCCACTCTTGACAGCGGATTCCCCCCCACATAGGTATAAGTATTAATCCCTCCCGCGAGTCCAATCGGATCACTTTGCATATACCGCCCGATTTTCGGATTGTAATCTCTGAATCCGTTGTGGAATAAACTTGATTCCTTGTCATAGTACTGACCCGCGTAGCGCAAGTTCATGGTGAACTTCTTGCCGGTGTGACTTGGATCTTCATCCGGTACACTGATACCGAACGGATCGCCAAACCATTCCCACACCAAGGCATTGGTCGTACTATTGGTCACTTGTCGTGGAGTGCCGAGATGATCGGTATGCACATAAAACAGGGTGGCAGGAGCTTTCCCATTTTTTTTCAGCACAGCAACTGGTGCATTACCAAGCCATACGTATTCGGTCGATTGGCTGCGCTGACGATTGTATTCTCCGATCAGGTGGCCGGCTGTATCGTAGGTAAAATAAGTAGTGGGGGTCTTGCCGTATTTGTTGTTTCTACCACGGCCTTTACTACCCCTGCGACTACCGTTTAATTTCGCAACACGTTGACCCAGCGGATCGAACAGGTAACGCGTGATACCCGCTGCACTGCGTACCCTAACTAGGCGTCCAAGCGTATCGTAGGTGTAGCGGTTGACGCCATCGGCCACGATATTGCCGACAGCATCGTATTGCACGGTAGCACTTTGACTGCCCGTCAGTTTCAACAAGTGGTTACTGTCGCTGGAATACTCATAATTGGTCATTACACCATCTTTAACTTGCGCCGTACGATTTCCGTCCTCGTCATATTGGTAATTTTGCGTTGTGACGTAGGCTGTGTAGTTGGATAGCGCATCGTTGCTATCGTAAGTAAAACCTTGCGTTTGTTTCGGGTCGTTGCTGTCGGCCATGTTGATGATGCGGTCGGCGTTGTCATACGCAATCGTGACACTGCTGCTGACCTTACTGAAGGCGGTAAGGCGACCGTCGGTATCGAAGGTGCGGGTTGCAGCTCGACTATTGCCCCATGTCCATTGCCCGACTTGACCGTCGGCCTGGTATTCAATCTGGCTCAATAACGAAGTGCCGTTTATGTTTAAACTCACGATCTTGCCATCGGCGGCATACAGGTACTGTATCGTCGTGCCGCTGGGATAGTGCATTGAGGCAAGTTGACCGACGTCCGTATGCTCGTATTTGACCTCTTCGAGGACATCCCCAATAGTTTGTCTTTGCAGCGCAATGAGTCCATTTACATCGTATTGATAGGAATTGCTGCTTGTAAGATTGTTGACAGAGGTCAATCGGCCGATGCCGTATTGGCCTTGGTCATAAGTAAGCGACACCTGCTCACTATTTGCCAAGGTGATTTGCGTCGGCCTGCCCAGCACATCGTAACGCATACGGGCGATCTTACCACGGGCATCAGTGGCAGCGATCAAATTGCCTGCTGTATCGTATTGATATGACGTCTGGCCAGTATCGGGGCTGATCATTTTTACGACTTGCCCAAATCCGTCCCGCTGGTATCGCGTCGCCACCCCTCTGGGCGAGGTCACGCCGACAAGATTGTCATTGGTATCGTAGCCGTAGGTGCTGCCGTTGCCCTCCGCATCGATTAACTGGGTAATGCGTTGCAACTCATCGTATTGGGCTTGATTGGTGCGGTTGAGAGCATCGGTTACCGAAAGTAAGTGCCCTGTCCTATCGTAGGCGTAGGAATTTTTCTGTCCACTGTTTCCTGCTACCTGCAGCAGGCGGCCGCGCTGGTCGTAGGTAAACACACGGCTGCGGGCCACGGATCCGCTGGCTACAGTCATTGTGCTTTGCGTGACACTTCCGGCTGCATCGCGAGTCAAATGCAGATTGGTGTCTCGTGTATCAATCACATCGGTCAAACGTTGTGCATCATCGTAAGTATAGTCAAAGATGCTGCCATCGGCTAGCGAGACGCTGGCGCGCTGGCCGTTGGCGTTGTAGGTGAATTTGGTGACCAAAGCGCCGGTCGTGATGCTCGTTCGGCGGCCATTGGCATCGTATGTAAAGCTTGTCGAACGGCCACGCGGGTCGGTCAGGCTGAGCAAACGGCCGTTGGCATCGTATTGGGTGAAAAGTACGGATTGATTTAATGCATTCGTTACGCTGGCGCGGTTGCCCTGCGTATCGTATGTCAAGGTCGTGACATTCTTGCCATCGGCGCCGGGGTTCGTTACCTGGATCAGCTGTCCAATAGCGTTATATTGGTATGTCGAGACTCTGCTTACACCATCGGCCGTCATCATTCGCTTGGTGAGATTTCCTTTGTCGTCGTATTCAAACTGAGAGCCCTGGTTATTCGGTAAAACAATGCTGGTCAGCTTTTGAAATATGGGATGCCAGGTGTAATTGATGGTGCGCGACAGTGGTGTTCCCGCTGCTACTGTCTTGGTCAACACCAATCCACGCGAATCGCGTGTATTCTGGATCGTGAGACCACTGAAATCAGTATTCCCGGTATCAAATCCGTTACTATCGTAGCTGACAGTGCGCGTTAGACCCGTATCGCAGTCACTGCACGCTACTGTCATGCTGACGAGTTTCTTGCTGCTTCCAATACGTAGGAACTGGCGTGTGCGAGTCACGCCGCGGACATCGGTAACATCGGTGCTGTCCTGGTTGTACTGGACAGTGATAGCTGCTACGCCATTTGCCAGCTGATTGCCGATCGCGCGACCTTGACTATCATAGGTCCAGGTAGAGACGATTACGCCTTCTGCATCAATTCGACCGGTCAGCAGGCTTGGGAATGCACTGTTTTGATATTGGTACCCGGTCGTTGTGCCGTCTGGATAGGTAACTAAGGTCAGGTTGTTATTCGCATCGTAAGTATATTGAATTGTGGCGATATCCGGTCCGGTAAGTGTCACCAGCCGACTTGAAGAATCATAGGAAAATTGCAGCACGCGCCCGAAAGGATCAGTTACGCTGGTGAGCAAACCATCGCCGTCGTACTCCAATGTTTGAACCAAGCCGTTGCTGTTTGCAATGGACTTCAAACGACCATTGACATCAAATGTTTCGACTGTGTAGATTGCTGTCGAATAAACCCATCCCGCTGGCTGCCCGTTTGCCTGCACAGGCGTCAGTGTGGCGACAACGTCGCTTGCCGACGCATAAGCACCATTGATCAGGGAAAATTTAGCTGCCTTGCCATCGGGCCGATATACATAGATATCACCATCATGGTTAACGATATTGGCATCGTAGGTACCACGCCAGTTTCCCCCCAGGCTGTTGACAATACCTGGAACCAGTGAGGGCAAGCTATTGTAGGTCCTGGAAAAATTTACTGGGAACGGCCCGCTGCCTCGGTAGTCGCGAGCTGATTCAACAACATTGCCGATGGCAGTGTTGATTGGATCGCCCGCAAAGTTATTGTTGCCCGAATCGTCGCCACTCCAGATTGGTGTGTCGTATCCATTTATTGATAATGGATCAGCATCGGCGGGGCAACTCGCAGAACTGGCGCCCAGCTCGTCAGGTGGGACACCCAGTGGCAAGCCTGACGTCACAGCAGGGCGCGAACACATTCCAGTAGAAGCAGAGTAAGTATATGCAGGAGAAGCGTCAGGGCATTGAGGAACAAAAGAAGCCGATCTATAGCACCTCCAATTAGGAGCATCTAAACCATACCCGGAAGGACAAGTCGGGCTAGTTGGACCAGTCTGATAAGACCAGTATGTGTCGAATTGAAAATATTTGACACGGCATACAGTATCTACTAGCACAGGAAAAGCAGTATCAGGCTGCCAACCACCAGGGGTAACAGTTGCATCAAAGAGCCACTGACAAGAAGGTATCGCAGGCATAGAATCAGGCGCTGCAATAGGCGGAACAGTGTCAGAAACTGGCGACATTGGTAAGGAAAAAGAATTGCCAGCGGACAACAATAAAACCAGCGAAGAAAAAAAGGCTATTTTCATGTGGACATAATCCGGTTAACCCTTAATAGGGAAGAGGAAATTACGATTAGGGCTTGTGAGTAGAATGCTTTTTTGAGCAATCTTACATAGCCAGATTTACCTGAATCATTTACACCAGAGATAATTGTCAGGTTGGAACTAAATTCAATTGATTGACCCTCTTTAAAGGCATTTACACCTTCAACCTTTTCAAGGTTTAGAAAGAAGTAAATCTTGTTTATAGTTTCAAGAATTTTCAGAATTAAATTTAATTGAAGCTTCAGGTTTTTCAGTTTTGACTTTTAGTTTTATTTCTTCAAAAAGATAGATGTACGACGTGTCTATATCATTTGATTAGAAATAATGTGACCTGGCAAAATCTTTGCAGCAAGATATTTTGTCCAATAAGGGAGATCTTTGGCAAAATTATTTATCTCAGATTCAATAGCTTAGATCTTAGAAGTCATCAGTTTACACAACACCTATGTTTCATACATACCGTCTATTACACAAAAATGACCACCTGTCTTGGTGGCCACAATATATTATTCACAACAACCCTCATTCAGCAAAACTCATCGCTACCTCTCCTCCGACCACGAAGTGATTAAGGACGCGAACATCCACCAGTGCCAACACTTGCTTAAGATTCTCGGTTAATTTCTCGTCACATTTGCTGGGTTTTGCCAGTCCCGATGGATGGTTATGGACAAATATATACGCTGCTGCATTTCACTTTAACGCAGCCCGCACCACTTCTTGTGGATATACTTGAAAAACCAGTGGGGTCGAAAAAATCAGTGGGTTCAGGTCTAACATTCCAATATTTTGTTGGAATGTTAGACCTGAACCCACACTGTTTTGAATAACTCTGACTAAACAAATGCGGGGTAGCAAAGGTGTGATCAAAGCTCATTTGCGTTAGAATGCACACGCGCCCCGGTAGCTCAGTGGATAGAGCGACCCCCTCCTAAGGGGTAGGTCGGACGTTCGATTCGTCTCCGGGGTACCAATATCCATAAAGTTCCCAGCAATTCAGGCCGTTTTAACTTCCAGTTATTTCAGCGCCGTGTAAGGCCAGTGTAAGAATTTACGGGCTTTGTGGCCTCAACACACCATCACGAAAAAAACACATGTCCCGTCCCGTATGATCATATCCCGTCTGTTGCTGGCCACTGTTTAGAGCCTGTCAGTTAATGCGAAACACTACGAGATCTCACAGACAACCATTTACAATGGAGCTTCTGCAGTGTCCCGTCAATCACTGAACCTCTGCCGGATACAAGCGGAGGATAATCACACAGGCAAGATGCCCCATGAATGCAGTAGAAATCGAAGAAGCTATTTCGGATCTGTCCTTTCAGCCCTTCGACGCGGTGGAGTTCCCGTTTGCGTTCCTGGCCGCTTTCGGCAATAAGTACACGGCTCTAAAGCGTCTGCGCACGGGCAACAACAATGCTTCGGATGTGCCTGATGGCGTGCTTCAGCGTAACAACATCCACATCGCCGTGTGCGAAGTCGGCGCCGTAGGCGAAACACTCAAGGCGTTGCAAGGCAGCCCCGCCACTACAAAAGCCCGTGCCAAGTTCATCCTCGCCACGGATGGCCAGACTCTGGAGGCCGAAGATCTCGTTGGTGGCGAAACCATCGCCTGCGCCTACCCGGACTTCCCCAACCATTTCGGCTTCTTCCTGCCACTGGCCGGTATCTCTACGGTCAAGGAGATCAGGGACAACCCCATCGACGTGCGCGCCACCTCTCGGCTGAACAAGCTGTATGTCGAACTCCTGCGCGAAAATCCGGACTGGGCCACGGACGAGCGCCGCGCTGATATGAACCACTTCATGGCCCGGCTGGTGTTCTGTTTTTTTGCCGAAGACACCGACATTTTCAATGGCGATAACCTGTTCACTCAAACTGTGGAGCAGATGAGCGAGCGCAATGGCGCAAACACCCATGATGTGCTGGAAGTGATCTTCCGCGCCATGAATATCAAAGTTGCCAAGCGCGCCAATGCTCAGCCCCGTTTGCCGAACTGGGCCAATGGCTTCCCCTATGTGAATGGTGGCCTTTTCTCTGGCGCAACCAACGTGCCGCGTTTCACGCGCATGGCGCGCACCTATCTGATACATGCAGGCAACTTGAACTGGCAACAAATCAACCCGGATATCTTCGGCAGCATGATCCAGGCCGTAGCCGATGACGAAGAGCGCGGCGCATTGGGCATGCACTATACCAGCGTGCCCAATATCCTCAAGGTGTTGAACCCCTTGTTTCTGGACGACTTGCGCACGCAGCTGACAGAAGTGGGCGATAACAAAATCAAGCTACTGAACCTGCGTAAGCGCATGGCGCGCATCCGCGTGTTTGACCCGGCCTGCGGTTCGGGCAACTTCCTCGTCATCGCCTACAAACAGATGCGCGAGATTGAGGCGGAAATCAATCGCCGTCGGGGTGAGCCGCATTTGGGCAGCGAAATTCCGCTGACCAACTTCCGGGGCATCGAGCTACGCGACTTTCCGGCAGAGATTGCACGCTTGGCGCTTATCATTGCCGAATATCAGTGCGATGTGCTGTATCGTGGGCAGAAGGATGCGCTGGCGGAGTTTTTGCCGCTGGATGCGCAAAACTGGATTGTTTGCGGCAATGCACTGCGGCTGGATTGGTTGAGAATCTGTCCTTCCACGGGCACGGGCGTGAAGCTGGTGGCGGATGATTTGTTTGGGACGCCGCTTGACCAAGCTGAGATAGATTTTGCGAATGAAGGGGGAGAGACGTACATTTGCGGGAATCCGCCTTACTTGGGCAGCACATGGCAATCGGCTGAACAAAAAGATGATCTCAGTGCCATTTTTTACCACCGCTCTAAAAACTGGAAATCGCTGGACTATGTAGCGGGTTGGTTTATGAAAGCCGCTGATTACGGAACACAGACCCCAAGCTCTGCTGCCTTCGTATCCACCAACTCCATTTGCCAAGGGCAGCAAGTGGCCATTTTGTGGCCGCTGGTGTTTGGCACCGGAAACAAGATCGCGTTTGCGCACACCTCGTTCAAATGGGCTAATTTGGCCAGTCACAACGCGGGTGTGACGGTAGCAATCGTGGGCATCAGCAACCAAACAGGCAAGCTGCGCCGGATTTTCTCAATGGGTGATGACGGTAGTTCACTCGTCAAAGAAGTCGAGCACATCAATGCCTATTTGGTGCCCGGTACGAACACAGTGGTGGAGAAGGTTGTAAGTCCACTGGCTGAGATTACGGCTATGGATCGTGGAAGCGGACCAGTTGATGGTGGTCATCTTTTCTTTGATTTTCAGGAAAAGGAGCAACTGATCCAAGCATGGCCGCAAGCCCAAGCCTTTATCCGCAACTTTTCTAATTCTGAAGAATTCATCAATGGTAAACAACGATATTGTCTTTGGCTGAATGTGGACGATGCAGAAGAAGCGGTCAAGATTCCTGAGATACAACAGCGCATTGAACAAGTTCGCCAGATGCGCTTGGCAAGTCCAAAGAAGCAAACCCAACAGGAAGCCAACACCCCTCATCGATTTTCTGAAATTCGACATCAATCCAGTAAGAGCGTCATCGTCGTGCCACGAGTTAGCTCCGAGAATCGCCCTTACTTACCAGTGGGTTTGATCGAAGGTGAAACAATCATCGGCGACCGAAATTTCGCTCTCTACGACGCCCCCCTCTGGAATATGGCGCTTATCGCCTCGCGCCTGCACTGGGTCTGGATTGGCACAGTCTGCGTCCGGATGCGCACTGACTTTTCGTACTCCAATACCCTCGGCTGGAACACCTTCCCCGTGCCTCTGCGCACCGAGCAAAACAATGCCGACCTGACCGCCTGCGCCGAAGCCATCCTGCTGGCGCGCGAAGCGCATTTTCCCGCCACCATCGCCGAGCTGTACGCCCCAGACAATATGCCAGACAACCTGCGCCACGCCCACGAGCGCAATGATGAAGTGCTAGAGCGCATCTACATCGGCCGCCGTTTCAAGAACGATACCGAGCGGCTGGAAAAACTGTTTGAGCTTTATACCAAGATGACAGCAAAGGTATCGATATGACGAATTCTAATCCCCCTGAGAACCTTCATACCACCCACGGAGATGCAGGACTAAAACAGAGCCGTAAACTTGCAGACAAGATAGATCAATGGCTAGTGCGGTTTAATGCGGAACTATCGCAACAGGAGCTGCCTCTGTCTCAGCGTCCATTTCAGGCGCTCATGATGCTGTTTCGTGAGGGTGCTATCGAGGTCAAGGCGGGTGAAGAGCGCCTCGATCAACCAACAAACATCGTAAAAAACTGGCAAGAGCCCTGGTTTCGGTTTCTGTTTGACGCCGTAGAATATTGGTATTTTGATAAATACGGATCTCCCGCCATGAAAGCTAAAGGGACGGCCCCCCTTATTGGTGCGGTGATGATTCGAGACATGCCATTCCTCATCTCTGCTCCTGCTAATAGGACGAAAGTTGAAGAGGAAGGCGAACTTTCCTGGATGTATTTCGAGGAAGGGCTTGGGGAAGGCGAAGAAGCAACTTCATGGATCGTTGGTGGTCCGGATCTTTCAAAACTCAATGATGAGGCTCGTGCGTTAGTTGCTGCCGAGGCACGGCAGACAGTCGAAGTTTTGCGTTACCTTGAGTTCCGGCGTGTGGCTTTTTGCGACGATGGCGATCATGAGATACAAAAGCTGATTCAATCGACCCTGACCTATTTGAAGCAAGCAGCAGAGCGCTTGGTTTCCTTTCAGACTCCTGAGATAGGCCCTGCTTGGTTTGATTTACAAATGGCCAACGAGGCAGCCCTTAAGGCAGTAATTCGCAAAGAAACCGGATCGCAAAAGAAGATTCATCCGCTTGATGAATTACTGAAACTAGCGGACAAGCACGGCGTGACTTTCGATGCGACCAAGCTTTCCACATGGCCTTCTTTCAAGGACATTAGTGATTGGAGGTACGGACTAGGAAGTCCACCTGGAATCACGGAATTGTACTTTGCTTATCGGCTGACACTTGAGTTGGTCCAAGCCGTTATGAATCAGATTACTCCGTCGATACAGCCCGGGTTTGGCATCTTGCTCAGGTATCAACCCTGGAGAACGAAGGATGCGGCTGGAAAATTTCGAGCATGATAATGCTACCTAGACTTGAATTGTTCACGCACGAGCGCAACGACGAAGTGCTGGAGCGCATCTACATCGGCCGCCGTTTCAAGAACGATACCGAGCGGCTGGAAAAACTGTTTGAGCTTTATACAAAGATGACGGCTGGTTCAGGCAAGCAGGGCAAAGGCCGCAAGTAGGGGCGTTGCAAGTAAGATAGCCACGGTTGGTCAAAACAATAGCGTTGTGATACAGTGAATACACGCATTCAATTGGAGAATCTAATATGGCAACTTCGATTCGCCTTGCTCCTGAAATCGAGAAAAGGCTTGATTACCTCGCCTCCCAGACTGGGCGCACCAAAGCGTACTACCTGCGCGAAATCATCGAGCATGGGATTGAGGAAATGGAGGACTATTACCTTGCCGCCGACGTGCTGGAGCGTGTCCGCAAGGGACAAGAACAGGTGCATTCCGCTGCTGACGTGAGAAAAGACCTTGACCTGGACAATTGATTACGCGGAGACGGCCAAAGCGCAGCTAAGCAAGCTGGACAAGCAGACGGCGCGACGCATCGTTGATTTTATGGATGAGCGGGTCGCCGGACGGGAAAATCCACGCGACTCAGGCAAAGCGCTGACCGGCTCGTTGGGTGGTTTCTGGCGTTATCACGTGGGCGACTGCCGGGTGATTTGCGACATTCAGGACGGTGTATTGCGCGTGCTCGTGGTACAGGTTGGCAACCGGCGCGAGATTGACCGATAGGGGGATTCATGGAGGCGCAGCAGCCTTTAGTCCTAATGACCGGTGTCGAGAAGAACGCAGCAAAGACCGCGTTCGTTGGCTGGGCATTGGCGGAACATTTTGCTGATTTCCCCCCTGCGCGAATATATCCAAACTCTGCCGATGTCCCCCGTTTATCGTCTCATCTTGATGTGGAGCATGGAAAATGAGCGTCAATGAAATCCCGACTAGCCTTACTCCTCCCCCTGAGGGCTATGTCGACTGGCTGGGGGAACTGAAAGCGCAAATACACGAGGCACAGCAACGTGCAGCGCAAGCGGTTAATTTAGAGCTGGTTTTGTTGTATTGGAAAATTGGCAACGCTATTTTGATTCGGCAAAACAAACAAGGTTGGGGGGCGAAAGTGGTGGATCGCTTGGCGCATGATCTGCGCTCCAGCTTCCCGGATATGCAGGGTTTTTCTGTACGCAACCTCAAGTACATGCGAGCCTTTGCCCACTGCTGGTCAGATATTCAATTTGTGCAACAACTGCTGCACAAATTGCCATGGGGACATAACCTTGTCTTACTCGATAAGCTGGACACTGAGCAGCAGCGCCGTTGGTATGCCGCGAAAGCTATTGAGAACAACTGGTCGCGCAATATTCTGGTGATGCAGATCGAAACCCGTCTGCTGGAACGCAGTGGTACGGCGGTGACCAACTTCGAGGCTCGTTTGCCCAGCCACCAATCCGACTTAGCCCGTGAATCACTGAAAGACCCTTATCGTTTCGACTTTCTGTGCCTCACCAACGAGGCGCAGGAGCGTGAGATTGAAAACGCCTTGGTGAAGCATGTCACCGAGTTTTTATTGGAGCTGGGCGCGGGCTTTGCCTTTGTCGGGCGGCAGGTGCTGCTGGAGGTGGGCGGCGACGAGTTTTTCATCGACCTGCTGTTCTACCACCTCAAGCTGCGCTGCTACGTGGTGATTGAACTCAAGGGTGGCAAGTTCAAGCCCGAGCATTTGGGACAGCTCGGGTTTTACCTGACCGCAGTGGATCGCCAAGTCAAAAGCGAGCATGACAACTCGACCATCGGCTTGTTGCTATGCAAGAGCAAAAACAAGATCGTGGCCGAATATGCCTTGGGCGATAAGACCCAGCCTATGGGCATTGCCGAATACAAATTGCTCGAATCCCTGCCCGCCGAGCTGCAAACCAGTTTGCCCAGCATCGAGCAGATCGAGCGCGAACTGGCAGGCAACGCTAAATTTACTGAGGACGATCCACAGTGACCAACCCGAGCAACCCAACCAATGCCTACACCGTGCCGTCGGTGTCCATCACCACGGCGCGCACCGGCACTTCCAGCAAGGCTAATGCGCTGGGGATGCGCGCCATGCAGGAGCGCGCCTATGCCAAGCGCGGCGAGCAATACCTGCTGATCAAGTCGCCACCGGCATCGGGGAAATCCCGCGCGCTGATGTTCATCGCGCTGGACAAGCTTAATAACCAGGACTTGCAGCAGGCCATTGTCGTGGTGCCGGAACGTTCCATCGGCAGCAGCTTTGCCGATGAACCCCTGAGCCAGTACGGTTTCGATTGGGATTGGCAGGTCGCCCCGCAATGGAATCTGTGCAACGCCCCCGGCGTGGACGAACCGCGCGTGGCTAAGTCCAAGGTGGATGCAGTGCGTAAGTTTCTGGCAAGCACTGACAAAATACTAGTCTGCACCCACGCCACCTTTCGCTTTGCGGTGGAAGAGTTGGGCATCGAGTCATTCGATAATCGATTGATCGCCATTGACGAGTTTCACCACGTCTCCAGCAACCCGGGCAATGTGCTGGGCGGTCAGTTGGGCGCGTTCATCGCCCGCGACAAGGTGCATTTGGTAGCCATGACCGGCTCTTACTTCCGTGGCGACAGCGAGGCGGTGTTGAATCCGGCGGATGAGGCCCGGTTCGAGACGATCACTTACACTTACTACGAGCAGCTCAACGGTTACCAATGGCTTAAGTCGCTGGACATCGGCTATTTCTTTTACACCGGTTCTTACGTTGATGCCATCACCAAGGTGTTGAACCCGGCATTGAAAACCATCGTCCATATTCCCAACGTGAATGCCCGCGAAAGTCTCAAAGACAAGGAGCGTGAGGTGAATGAAATCATGCACGGTTTGGGAGAATGGAAAGGCGTTGACCCGGCCACCGGCTTCCACCAGATACAAACCAAGGAGGGCAGCACGCTGAATGTGGCGGACCTTGTGGACGACAGCGATCCGGCCAGACGTTCCCGCGTGCTCACTGCCTTGAAAGACCCGGCGCAAAAGAACAACCGTAACCACGTGGATATCATCATCGCGCTGGGCATGGCGAAGGAGGGCTTTGACTGGATATGGTGCGAACACGCGCTGACCATCGGCTACCGCAGCAGCCTGACTGAAATCGTGCAGATTATTGGCCGCGCCACCCGCGACGCTGAGGGCAAGGAACGATCACGCTTTACCAACCTGATTGCCGAACCCGCAGCCGATCAAGCCGTCGTGGGCGAGGCGGTGAACGACATGCTCAAGGCCATTTCCGCCAGCCTGCTGATGGAGCAAGTGCTGGCGCCGCGCTATGAGTTCACGCCAAAAAACATTGGCCCAAAGTTAGGCTTTGATTATGGCGAAGAAGGTTACAAAGACGGCGGTCACAACATCGGGGTGAACACAGGCACCGGCCAGATTCACGTCGAGATCAATGGTCTGGCAATACCGAAAAGTCCAGAGGCTACGCGCATCTGTAAGGAAGACCTGAACGAAGTCGTCACCAGTTTCTTGCAGGACAAGACCGTGCTGGAACGTGGCTTGTTTGACAAGGAAAATACGCTACCCGAAGAACTGACCCAGTTGCGCATGGGTAAGATCGTGCGCGAGCGTTATCCGGACTTGAGCGATGCTGATCAAGAGGCCATCCGCCAACACGCGATTGCGGCTATGAATATTACCCAGCAAGCTAAATTGGCATTGGCTCAGGCCGATGCCAATGGTGGTGGTGCGGGCGATGGCGCAATGCAAGGCAATACAGCCTTGTTGGATGGAGTGCGCAAGTTTGTAAATGTACGCGACCTGGACATTGACCTGATCGACCGCATTAACCCCTTCGATGCCGCCTATGCGGTACTGGCGAAAGCGATGGATGAGAAATCGCTGCGCCAGGTTCAGGCCAGCATTGCCGCTAAGAAGGTCAGCATTCCTGAAGACGAAGCCCGTGATCTGGCAAAGCGTGCCTTGCAGTTCAAAAATGAGCGTGGTCGCTTGCCAGATATCAATTCCGCCGATGCGTGGGAAAAGCGCATGGCTGAAGGTGTGGCCGCTTTTGCACGTTACAAGGCTGCCAAGCAAAATGGGGCAAGCAATGGCTGACATGAATGATGATGAGCTACTGGATGCGCTGGGTGTAGAAGTCGTCCCGCTCAAAGCCGCCAGCCGAACCCAGTGCGAGGAACGCATCATCGCGGGCTTTGAAGACATACTGCGATTCCATCAATCGCATGGTCGCACCCCGCTACATGGTGAGGATCGTGACATCTTTGAGCGTCTGTATGCCGTGCGCTTGGAACAACTACGCAAGTTGCCAGAAGCACAAACTCTTCTGGCTGAGCTGGATGGCCCAGGTCTGCTGTCAGGTACGTCAGAGACACCAACAGATGTAGATGATCTGGACGAAGACGCCTTGCTGGCCGAGTTGGGTATTAGCGATGAAACCGCCGACAAGAACGACATCACCGTGCTGCGTCATGTGCGTTCTAGTACCGAAAAACGTGTGGCAGAAGTGATCGCCGACCGTACACAGTGTGCAGATTTTGACAAGTTTCAAGCACTGTTTGAGCAGGTGGAGCGAGAGTTGAAAGCGGGCATTCGCATTACGCTGCGCTTCGGACGCGACACCAGTATTGTCAGCGGGCAATACTTTATCGTCGGTGGACAGCTAGCATATGTTGCTGAAGTGGGTGAAACCATCAAAGCACCGAATGGTGCAAGCGATGCACGTCTGCGCGTTATCTTCGCTAACGGCACGGAAAACAACTTGCTGCGCCGTTCTCTACAACGGGCGCTCTACAAGGACGACACCGGTCGCCGCCTGACCGAGCCGGACATGGGGCCACTGTTTGGCGATGCGCCGGAAGCGGACGACATTGAAACCGGAACCATCTACGTGCTGCGCAGCCTGTCTGACCACCCATTCGTCGCCGAGCATCGCGAGCTAATCCATAAGATCGGCGTGACCGGCGGCAAGGTGGAAGCCCGCATCGCTGGCGCAGAAAAGGATGCCACTTATCTGTTGGCCGAGGTTGAGGTGGTCGCCACCTACAAACTCCACAATCTGAATCGCACCAGACTGGAAAACATCTTCCACCGCTTATTCAGCGCAGCACAGCTCGACTTGACCATCGAAGACCGCTTCGGACATCCGGTGAAGCCGAGAGAGTGGTTTCTGGTACCGCTCTATGTGATTGACGAGGCGGTTCAGCGTATTCGCGATGGGTCGATTACCGATGTGGTCTATGACCCGAAAACGGCGCAGTTGGTAGGTTAGCGGGGTAATTGAACCAAGACCGAAAATCCCCCAAAGTTCACGAAATCTAAATTCAGGCTAGACGTAAAAAAGGCCTGCATCGCTGGTAGCCTTATTCTATATGGGGTGACTGATGGGGCTCGAACCCACGACAACCGGAATCACGATCAGATTGTAAACTCAACGACTATGGACTAAAAGTCTATAGGTTGTATGGGGACTGAAAGTCCCCATACATTTACTCAAGAATGATGTTTCCTGTATCCGCATTTGATGGATCACTATGGTGCTCTAAATATTCCTGAACCATCTCATCTGTTATATTCCCCGTTGACCAGGTCCATACCCTTTGGCCCAGAATTGCCTACCCCAGTATCGCTTTTTCAGGTTCGGAAACTCATCTTACAGCCTCCTGGAGCTCCGCCCTTTCAATCATTTCACTAGATCACTGATCGATAACCTAGAGGGGGATTCAATATGCATATGGATGTAATCTCTACTGACCACACCTTTCAATAGGCTATGTCGCAATTAGCTGTTGAATTGAGTATCTGAGCGGCATAAAGTGCGGTTACGGAGGTACACATCATGAAAGCGACTGAGTTCAAAACATGCATGGATGCGTTTAATCGTATGATCCGTGGTCAGCGGGATACGCTTCGCAAGCAACTGCAAGGTAAAGTAGCAGGCGATGAAGGTATGAAGCTGATTGAGCAAAGTTTGGCTGATGTGTCAGCGTGCCCGCATTGTGGCGGCACGGAACTGTATCGCTGGGGCAATAGCTGCGATTTACAACGTTACCGCTGCCGTCATTGCCAGTGCACCTTCAATGCGCTCACCCACACGCCATTGGCGCGATTGCGCCACAAAGATAAGTGGCTCAATTATGAGCGGGCGATGGTTCAAGTATTGAGCATACGCCAAGCGGCGGCCAGTTGCGGGATCGCCAAGATCACCAGCTTCAAATGGCGGCATCGTTTTTTGAGCGCGTTGGCCACCCAGCAACCAGCGCAAATGAATGGTATCGTCAAAGCAGATGAGACGTTCTTTCTTGAATCCTTCAAGGGGAAACGTCACTTGTCCAGGACTGCCCGAAAACAGAGCGGTCTAATGTCGTACAGTCTTATACAATGGAAGAGATGCATGAAATGGCTATATTATATAAATCTGTCAGCGAAAAAAGATTTAGATAATGAATACCCATATATGAGAGCAGGACAATTTAGAGGTTACGTAGCCGCCATCCTTGATTTGAGCGTTAATCAAAGCAATACACTTGTGGATTGTGCTAAAAAACGTTCATTAAATTTTATTGTATATCGCGTCACTTTAGCAATTACGGGCGTGCCTTTGGATCGCTCAAAGCTGTTAATGGCTGCAATGATGGTTTAAATACTCACAGCTTGGGATAATTCAAAATGGACAAAAAATTAAAGCTTTAATCTTATGGAGACGCAGTGCATAAAGCTATCCTGATGTTTTCTTTCTGTTGTGTCCAAAGGTGCAATGGCGGATACATGGCTAATTGCAGGAATTACGCTGATGATAGCGACGGATATCCTAATGTGTGTCGTTGAAGATATCCAACCCTGTACGACCATTAGGCTTTCTACTACGAATTTGAATCCGCCTTTACAAAGGGATGACCGAATGAAACGAAAACTACTTTCCACATTGATAGTGCTGCTACTAACCGCTGGTACAGGGTGGGCGGATACAAACGATGATGCATATGCTGCTTATAAGCGTGGTGATTACGCAGAAGCAGTCAAGTTGTACCGACTATCGGCAGCGCAGGAAAATCCGAAAGGGCAATTCGGTCTCGGCTATATGTACGCCACCGGACGTGGTGTTACACAGAATTTCACTGAAGCAGTGAAGTTGTATCGCTTGGCAGCAGCGCAAGGATATGTAAGTGCGCAAAGCTTTCTTGGTAATAGGTATAAGGAAAGGCAAGGCGTTGCGCAGGACTATGCAGCAACAGTTAAATGGTATCGGCTAGCAGCAGAACAGGGGAATGCTGATGCGCAACTTAATCTAGGCTCGATATATAGAAATGGCCAAGGCGTTACGCAGAATTACGCAGAAGCAGTTAAATGGTATCGGTTAGCAGCAGAACAGGGGAATGTTGATGCGCAACTTAATCTAGGCTTGATGTATAGAAATGGCCAAGGCGTTACGCAGGACTATGTTCGCGCACATATGTGGTTCAATCTTGGCGCCACATCGGGCGATGCAGACAGTGTGAAAAATCGAGACCTCACTGCAAGGAAAATGACATCACAGCAAATCACACAAGCACAGATTATGGCTCGTGACTGTAAGCAGAAAAATTTCAAAGGATGCGAGTGAAGCTCATGCATACTATCCATCTTGAACGTTAAATTTCCATAGCCTGCATCGTGCTGACGAAAATAGTCACTGATAACAGCAAAAAACAGTAGGAGTAAGAGTAGTTGTTTGTGAACAAAAAAAAGCAAACAGGTAGGAGATAGGGTTCATGAGACTATGAAGCTAGCTTGATTCTCGCTCTTCTTCGTCTCATGCCAAGCAAAACTGCTATGCCCGCAAAGAAAAGTAGAGCCGTCTATGGTTCAGGAATTGGTGATGTTGGCCTTTCAGAAATTTGTGATGCTGGTCTTACGGTGAGCCCTGTAATTTCTAAGGATCCGTAATCGATTCTGCCGACGGGCTGTGCCTCTGTAATACGGCTCCCAATCGCCCATGCACTGGATCCCAAGCGGTTATTTTCTCCTGTAACCAACTGCAATTCGAAATCTAATTGGAGAATATCAGTGTTGAAGCTGCCGCTATTAATATACCATTCTGACTGATTTAGCACTGTGGGTGGTCTATACCAAGAATACCTATCCCCCAATGCGTAGATGCTGCCATTTTTGTCAGGCAGGTTATATTGTGCAATTTCGGCTGGCAATGTTCCAATACTGAAGACTTAACGCCGCACTAAACGCATCATATCTACACCGCCACAGACTGAACCACTCAGAACACCTTGTATTGCGTTAAAACTTAGTGGGGAGGGAGCTAAATCACAAGAAGGTCATAATGCGGCCTGAGGCTTCATAGTTTGCTGCATGGGGAGTATGCTGGCTTATGCCCGGTTAGGGGGATGCTTTTCTTTTTCCATTTGGTTTCTCCCGACCGCTGGTTACATTTCCTTTAACAAAATTACGGAATTATGCTCTTCCGCGCAATGTGTGCATGTACACGGGAAGTGTGAACCATGCCGCTGGTGCTAGAGCTAGTCCGGCGGTTTTTTAGTGGGGAGTGGTAAGTGATACTGCACAGTCTGGCAAATCCTACACTAACCCTACATGGAGCAATAACCACTAGACGTAAAAAAGGCCTGCATCGCTGCAAGCCTTTTTCTATATGGGGTGACTGATGGGGCTCGAACCCACGACAACCGGAATCACAATCCGGGACTCTACCAACTGAGCTACAGCCACCATAGAGTAAAATCCGGAGTAAACATCCAACAAAATATATCGTTGGTGTGCCCGACAGGAATCGAACCTGTAACCCCCAGCTTAGAAGGCTGGTGCTCTATCCGATTGAGCTACGGGCACAATTCCTATGGAGCTATTTGACTCTGCACCACTAAAATAACTGGTCGGGGTGGAGAGATTCGAACTCCCGACATCCTGCTCCCAAAGCAGGCGCGCTACCAGGCTACGCTACACCCCGAAAGCGGAGCAGTATATCTTGCATAAGGTAAAAGATCAATCATGTCCTGGTGATTTTTTGGACTCTACGAAATATTCATTGAACTGTTATAGCCCAATGCCTGAATTTTATTTCTTGCCAGCCGTACGGCTGGCAAGAAAACATTTATTCAACGTAGTGCTTTACTTATTTGCGCAAAATTTGTGGCAGCGCAAGTTTCAAGTAATAGATCATTGACCACAATGTCAAAATAGCGGCAAAATAAATCAAAAATGTACCCAATGTATCAGCAGGCAAGCCAGCCAGCGAGTCGTGGTAAAGCAGCAACAATATGGCAATCATCTGAAATACAGTTTTCACCTTACCCAACATGGAAACTCTGGTGCTCTTGCTTTCACCAAGCTGAGCCATCCATTCACGTAAGGCAGAGATGGCAATTTCTCGACCGATAATGATGAAAGCAATGAACATATCCACATAGCCAAGCTTTACCAGCACAATCAATGCAGCTGCCACCATCAGCTTGTCAGCGACTGGATCCAGAAATGCGCCAAAAGCGGAAGTCTGATTAAGCGCGCGCGCCAGATAACCATCTAGCCAATCTGTGAGAGCGGCTAACGCGAATATCACTGAGCTGACTAAATGCTTGTGATGCAGCGAAAGTGTTGTGTCGGGCAGGTAGAATACCCCTAGAAAAATCGGTATGAGCAGAATGCGAAACCAAGTTAGCAGATTTGGGATATTTAGTGGCATGATTAATGCAATTGTTGATAAATTTTTTCCGCCAGCGCCAGACTAATACCATCTACCTGCGACAATTCTTCCAAGTTGGCTTGGTACACACCTTGCATACCGCCGAACCGAGCCAGTAAATTACGTCTGCGCTTCTCCCCTACTCCGCTGATCTCCTCCAGCATAGACGTTGTACGTGTTTTACCACGCTTGGCGCGGTGGCCGCTTATAGCGAAACGGTGCGCTTCATCTCGCACCTGCTGAATCAAGTGCAAGGCTGGATCGTCCGGCAACAATTGTAGCGGTTTTTCATGCTGCGGACGTAATAATTGCTCCAACCCGGGCTTACGTTCCACGCCTTTTGCTACACCCATTAACGGAATTTCCATCAGACCAAGTTGCTCCATCACCTGGCAAGCCACACTTAGCTGACCCGCACCGCCATCTATCAAAATTAAATCGGGACGCTTGCCCTCCCCTACCTGTAATTTCTGATATCGACGCAACAAGGCTTGGCGCATTGCCGCGCAGTCGTCTCCCCCAGTAATACCACTAATGTTGTAGCGCCGATATTCAGCAGTGCGCATAGCCAAACTATCGTATACGACACAGGATGCTACAGTCGCTTCGCCCATGGTGTGGCTGATATCAAAACATTCGATGCGTGACAGTTGCGGGAGAGTAAGTGCTACGCGCAATTTCTCCAATCTGGCAAGCTGCCCGGCCTGCTGACCTGTTTGCTGGTGTAATGCCAGCAGTGCATTTTTCAGCGCCATATCCAACCATTGGCGTCGCTCACCACTTACGCTGTGGCGTATCTGCACCTTATGCCCTACTTGCTCGCCAAGCAATTCTTCCAAGGCATCTGCCGCGAGAGGCGTACTGGTAAGAATAAGAGGCGGCACGCTATTATTTAAGTAATGCTGCGACAGAAAGGCATACAACACTTCTTCAGCCGCTTGTCCTTCGGCATTTTGTGGAAAAATACTTTTATCTCCCAGATGCCTGCCGCCGCGCACCATAGCCAGATTCACGCACAGTACGCCATCCAGCTCAACAACAGCAACGATGTCCGCATTCGTTGCACGACCACTTTCCATGAACTGTTTTTGCTGCACCGTATGCAGTGCATGCAACTGGTCGCGTAGCGCAGCGGCCTTCTCGTAGTGTTGGGCTTCTGCTGCCTGGTCCATAGCTTGGCGTAGCAATCCTTCTACCTCACCCTGCTTGCCCTGTAACAGCAAACTCGCATTGCGCACATCAATTTCGTAATTCTGTGGGCTAATCAAACCAACGCAAGGGGCAGTGCAACGATGAATCTGGTGCAGTAAACAGGGACGAGTGCGATTGGAAAACGTGCTGTCCTCGCAAGTACGGACGCGAAAAATTTTTTGCAGCAACTGTATGCTTTCCTTGGCGGCATGTGAGTTAGGATAGGGCCCGAAATATTGATGTTGCTTGCTGGTCGCACCACGATAATAAGCCAGCCGAGGAAAACTATGACCGCTCAAGACGATATATGGATAAGATTTATCATCTCTAAAAAGAATGTTATATCGCGGTTTTAATGCTTTTATTAAATTGTTTTCCAGCAACAAGGCCTCAGCCTCGGAGCGAGTGACAGTGACCTCAATACGGACAATATGCGAGACCATCAGGCTGATACGCGGCGAGATGTTTGTTTTCTGGAAGTAGGATGCGACGCGTTTTTTTAGTCGCCCAGCTTTTCCGACATAAAGCACTTGCCCTTGACTATCCAGCATACGGTACACTCCAGGCAACAGGGGCAGACTGGCGATAAATGATTTAATGTCAAACTCGGTTGTTTGGGTCAAGGCTATTGTTTAGGTCGAGGCTATGCGAATAGAAATTAATTGCGCTGAAAACGGCATGAAACAACGCTTCGTTCAAGCACTTGGTTTGGGTATTGTAGCGGCTGCAATGATAGCTGTCATACAGCATTGTGCCGTTCGGTAGCTCATGCCGCACGCCATGTGTCAAGTTATAGGCTTTTTTTGTTGCTCATCGCTCGCAACACTGCCAGGTGGACAATCGTCTCTAAAGCCAGCACTACCGCGCCAAACGGTAAAGAAGCCAATTCAGCCACCATATATTGATTACATTTTCGAACTTCGGCAGGTTCCGGTTTGTTCTGCGACGGCAAGCAACATTAACGGCAAGCAGTGGAAAATGCCATGCGCTATTTATCCAATTAATCGAAGCGCGAAACAGTAACTGGAAAATAACTACCGTGAAATTTCATGTTAATTAAAGTTGACCCAGCGAGTTTTGCACCCTCTTGCTGCCAAGAATTAATAATGCAGGGCGCCTCTAAAAATTCAATTTTGCGAGCAGCCGCTTCGCAGCTTGCCTGCTTACCCCTTTGCCAGGCAAGACAAGGCGCGAGAAAAAAATTGAACGCAGCATATATTTTATATGTAAGTGATAATTTTACTAACGCGGTATTGTGACAAAGATTGGATTTTTAGAGGTGCCTTTAAGATATTTAGCAAACATATGAAAGGTTGTGAGTTCCAAAGTGCAGAAAATTATTAAAGCCTTAGCCCATACCAGCAACCTAATCGTAATAGCTTGAATTGTCTTCGCCGTAAATGTTGTGTTCGATACACGTATAACTTAACTTTTTCAACTTCAAATATCCATATGGATATTTTAAATCGTCGGCTCTGGACGACAATAGCATTTACTCTAGTTCAAGTAGTTAGCACTTTCATGCAGGCTTTATGTAGTCATGTAACGACACAAATAGTCAAAAAATATCAGACTTAAAATTAAATATTAATTAATTACCTGTTATTAAACAATAAAACAATGCTGGCATGATATATGCTTCATATATCAATACAGCAATGTTGCTGAGCTGATGAAAGGTAATAATATGAATTATTCTTCAACGTTTCAAAATAAAGCGGCCCAATCAATCGCTCTAGTTGCTACATTGTTAATTGGCGCGACTAGCATTGTTCAGGCTGATTCCATGTCAAAAGAAGGTATGCCGTCTGTGACAACTTACGACGCGAACAATGATGGCTTTGTTAGTTTGCAAGAAGCCACAAGCAAGAAAATGCCGGCTCAGGTATTCAAAGCACTGGATACCAATCATGATGTCAAATTGAGCCATGATGAGTTTGGTAAAGTAAGTCCGCAGATGAAGTAGTCCGAGTTCTGTTCTGTTTTTTTCATGAAAATCCCCTTTAAGTGCGTCAGCTCCTCCTGACGCATTTTTTTTGCATCACATGTTATATGGCTTACTAATTAAACAAATCTGACGGCAGCCGCTCTTAGCTCGGCAATGGCCATTAAAATCAATTTCCTACGCTTTAAAATTCTCCTGCATATAAGCTTTCAGTTCTTCATCGATCACGCGTTTTCAGTTTCTTGTCCGGCAATGGATACCTGCATGCATCACTGCTTCTTTTAACCACGCTTAGTTGCCTGCCCCTCCAGTTTCCCAGTGCAACATGGAGACGCAGAATAAACTGCAACAGTGTCACCTCGGCAATGACGACATCGATAATGGCGTCAAGCAAGATTCACGCTAGTTGGTTAATGACTAAGACCTGACCGCCACAGCCTTATTGCAAGGAGCCTGGCATGTCCGCCAGGAATTTAACTTTGATGGTACGCATACATGAGGGGGCGCTGTTTAGTGTCCTACCTTCTATACTAAGTTCAGGTAACATTAGACTATAAAATATAAGAACGCCATTTACTTGGCTTCCAGAATTACATATGAACACCTCAGAATTTCAGAAAAAAATATTTTTATTCCTCTTAACTGTTGTCTCCATTGCATTCGGCTGGATCGTATGGCCTTTTTTTGGTGCGGTTTTTTGGGGGGCCGTCCTTGCCATAATGTTCGCGCCCCTCTATCGACGTCTGTTCGTTGTAACACGCGGCAGACAGAATCTAGCTGCGCTTGCCACACTGCTGTTTTGTTTGGTGATCGTGATTCTCCCGATGGCATTTATTGCCGCTTCACTAGTGAAGGAGGGTGTCAGCTTTTATCACAAGATTCAGTCTGGAGAGCTGCATTTTGGCAGGTATTTTCAGCAGATCATTAATGCCTTGCCTCAATGGATAGTCGACCTACTGGATCGTTTTGGGTTCGGTAACATTTCCGCGCTACAGGAACAAATCTCTGTTGGCGTGATGGAGGGCAGTAAATTCCTTGCAACTCAAGCTTTTACTATCGGACAAAATACTTTTGAATTCTTTGTTAGTTTTAGCATCATGCTGTATTTGTTATTCTTTCTGCTACGTGACGGTTCCAATTTGTCCAAGCGGATCAAGCAAGCAATCCCATTAAGCTTGGAGCATAAACAGTATTTATTCAGCAAGTTCATCACGGCTCTTCGTGCGACGGTAAAAGGCAATATCGCTGTAGCCGCGATGCAAGGCGCTTTAGGTGGTGTAATCTTCTGGATTCTTGGTATTCAGGGACCGATATTGTGGGGCGTCCTGATGGCATTCCTTTCGCTTGTACCTGCAGTTGGTGCCGCATTGATATGGGCGCCGGTTGCAATTTACTTTCTCGTCACAGGTGAAACATGGAGCGGCGTTATCCTGATCGCATTTGGAGTGCTTGTGATCGGTATGGTAGATAACGTTTTTCGGCCTATACTTGTCGGTAAAGACACACAAATGCCAGATTATGTAGTACTTATTTCCACGCTTGGCGGCATGGCACTGTTTGGCTTGAACGGTTTCATCATTGGACCGGTGATTGCAGCATTGTTTTTTGCTGCATGGGATCTTTTTTCTCTTGTCGAAAGAAGTAAATAAAGCGTGAACATCGTATGTTTATAAACTTAAAAATGATGAGAAATTTAGCTGCCAATAAAAAATTCTCTTTGAGAAGCTGCAAATGAAGGGGCTATTATGAAATGGGCGTTAATCTCGATTTATGTGATATCAATTTCTTTTGTACATCTTCGGGGCAAGGTTCGTCTTCCTCTGTTTCGGCAGTTATTCGATCACTCTTCCATCGTAGCCCCGATGAACCTGTTTATGTACCTATTTTCTGGGGTTCCTCACACCGCCTATTTTGCTGTCAATAAATTCAGTGGATTAGAATTGCTGCAAGAGAATTGGGAAGTAATCAGAGCTGAAGCGCTTAATCTGCAAGCTTTGGAAAAAATTAAATCTGCGCAAAAAAATGATGATGCAGGTTTTAATTCTTTTTTTAAAAATGGATGGAAACGCTTTTATTTAAAATGGTATGGCGCCAGCCATCCGTCAGCTGAACAATATTGCCCCAAAACGGTTGCACTGTTGCGTGATATTCCGTGCGTGAAAGCCGCCATGTTTGCAGAATTGGGACCAGGCGGAAAGCTCAATGAGCATCGCGACCCTTTCGCGGGATCACTGCGCTATCACCTTGGTTTAGTAACGCCCAATGATGATCGCTGCTTCATAGAAGTCGATGGCCAGCGCTATAGCTGGCGGGATGGGCAAGCCGTTGTATTTGATGAAACCTATATTCATTGGGCACGAAACGGGTGCGACACCAATCGCATTATCATGTTTTGCGACATTGAGCGTCCAATGCGCTACCACTGGGCACAAGTGATTAACAAATGGTTAGGCAGAACAATCATGACCGCAGCAAGCTCACCCAATGAAACTGGAGATCAAACTGGCGGCATCAACAAACTATTCCGTTTTGTTTGGTTGGCAGGCCAGTACCGTCGAAAACTGAAAGCTTGGAATCGATCTTTATATTATGTGATCAAAGGAGGGTTAATTCTGGCAGTGGGAATTTTTATTATTTGGATATGATTGTTTAAATCAGAACGGTGATTTAAAGTTCCAAGTGAAAAAAGTGATAAAAAACTGGTAGCATGGACTCCACTTGTTAAAAGACGAATAACGGAAAGACTCTTATTTGTCTTTAATCTTTTCGTCGTTTAACATACTCCCAAAATTTTGAGCCTTGGGTAAGCTTACACCCCTAATTAATAATTCTTAATAATTCGATACAAAACATACACTATGGCCCAATACGTTTTTACCATGAATCGCGTAGGCAAGGTCGTTCCGCCCAAACGCCAAATCCTCAAAAATATTTCCCTCAGTTTCTTCCCTGGTGCCAAAATCGGTCTGCTTGGACTGAATGGCTCGGGCAAATCTACTGTGCTGAAAATCATGGCTGGAGTAGATAAGGATTTCGAAGGCGAAGCTACTCCAATGCCGAACTTGAATATCGGCTATCTGCCACAAGAGCCACAACTCAACCCGGAAGATACCGTGCGTGAAGCTGTTCAGGAAGGGCTGGGCGAAGTATTCAGTGCGCAAAAACAATTGGATGATGTGTATGCCGCCTATGCTGATCCCGATGCTGACTTTGATGCGTTGGCCACCGAACAGGCGCGACTTGAAGCCATCATCGCTGCCAGTGACGGAAATGCGGATCAACAAATGGAAATTGCTGCCGATGCATTACGTTTGCCCGAGTGGGATGCCGTTGTCAAGAATCTCTCTGGTGGCGAGAAGCGTCGCGTGGCGCTATGCAAGTTGCTCCTGTCCAAGCCAGACATGCTGCTGCTAGATGAGCCGACCAACCATTTGGATGCTGAATCGGTAGAATGGCTTGAGCAATTCCTTTTGCGCTTCCCTGGCACCGTAGTGGCGGTGACGCATGATCGCTACTTCCTTGATAATGCCGCTGAGTGGATTTTGGAACTCGATCGTGGCCACGGCATTCCGTGGAAGGGAAACTATTCAAGTTGGTTGGATCAGAAAGGAGCCAGACTCAAGCAAGAAGAATCCTCTGAGTCTGCGCGCCAGAAGGCGTTGAGCAAAGAGCTGGAATGGGTGCGTCAGAATCCCAAAGGACGGCAGGCTAAATCAAAGGCGCGTATTGCCCGCTTTGAAGAGTTAAATTCGCAGGAACATCAGAAGCGCAATGAGACCCAGGAAATCTTTATTCCCGTGGCCGAAAGACTGGGTAATGAAGTTATAGAGTTCAACAATGTTTCTAAAGCTTATGGCGACAGACTGCTGTTTGACAATCTCACTTTCAAAATTCCGCCTGGCGCTATCGTTGGTATTATTGGGCCAAACGGCGCGGGTAAATCGACACTATTCCGTATGTTAACCGGCAAAGAAACGCCGGATTCAGGCGAAATAAAAATTGGATCAACAGTCAAAATCTCGCATGTGGATCAATCGCGCGATTCGCTTGAGAGTGACAAGTCCGTTTTCGACGTTATCTCTGGCGGCAATGACATCCTCACCGTGGGCAAGTTTGAGACACCATCGCGCGCCTACATCGGCCGCTTTAACTTCAAGGGTGCAGACCAGCAAAAGCTAGTCGGTAATCTTTCGGGTGGCGAACGCGGACGCCTACACTTGGCAAAAACACTTATCTCGGGCGGCAATGTCCTATTGCTGGATGAACCTTCTAATGACCTCGACGTGGAAACCCTGCGTGCACTTGAAGACGCACTACTGGAATTCGCCGGTTGTGTGATGGTTATCTCGCATGATCGCTGGTTTTTGGATCGTATTGCTACTCATATCCTCGCCTTTGAAGGTAACTCGCAGGTCACATTCTTCGATGGAAACTATCAGGAGTATGAAGCAGATAAAAGGAAACGCTTGGGCGAGGAAGGGGCAAAGCCTAAACGAATTCGATATAAACCGATTAGTCGATAAGTTTTGTTGGCTAGCAGCCTGTCGGACTTAAAAAGTCTTAGGGTAATTTAACAGAACGTGGGGTGAATTTGCGAGCTTTCACCTTGCGGCGAAATGCCTGCTCACCCCCACTTGGCGACTGTTTTAGATGTTCTTGTTGAAGTGCCTGTAATGCTTTCTTGGTAACATATTCAAACCGGACTCGACATTGGTTTAGATATTAAATCCCGCCTGTTTATCAACACTTTAAAAAATATATCTGGTTTTTTTGTACCTCATTTTCCCAATTACTGGATGGGCGTCAGGTGATTCAAATCACGCTGCGGGAATGAAATATCACAAGTGTTGTCACACCTACGTCGCTTAAATCTCCAAAAAGCCTGAGGCTTTCTCCGGCCCCAAATACAAACGTTAGCCTTTAAGAAAATTATGAGCCATAGCCATAACCATCAACATGTTGTAAAAAACTACAATCGAGCATTTGCTATAGGGGTATTTCTCAATGTAGTTTACGTATTGATAGAAGCTGGTTATGGATTCGCTATTAATTCATTGGCCTTGATTGCTGATGCTGGCCACAACTTAAGTGATGTTGCAAGTTTATTGCTTGCTTGGGGTGCCAGTATACTTTCTCAAAAAGCTGCAACAGAAAAACATACTTATGGGTATAGAAAGGCTACTGTATTAGCGTCACTTTTCAGCGGAATTCTGCTCCTTGTCGTCACTGGTGGAATTGCTTGGGAGGCAATCAATCGAATTTTCGAACCACGACCGATTGAAGGGATGACAATTATTATAGTCGCTGGAATTGGAGTTGTAATTAACACATTAACGGCGCTTCTTTTTCTTAAAGATAAAGACCATGATTTAAATATTCAAGGGGCTTTTCTGCATATGGCTGCAGATGCGGGAATATCACTGGCTGTGGTACTGGCTGGGGTATTAATTATGTACGGTGAATGGCTGTGGGCAGACCCTGTAATTAGTTTATTTATTGTGATTGTTATATTGATTGCAACATGGGGGTTATTAAGAGAATCAATTAATTATAGCCTGGATGCCGTACCACAACATATTGATAAAAATGGAATAAAAAACTATTTAACAAGCCTTACCCATGTCAATGCTATTCATGATTTGCATATATGGCCATTAAGTACAACAGAGGTTGCTTTAACTGTTCATCTAATCGTAGATGTAAATCACATCGATAATGATTTTTTGTCAAATGTTCAGCATCACTTGCATGATTTATTTCATATAGAACACTCTACAATTCAGGTTGAGACATCAGAAGATAAAAACTTTTGTATGCTCCAAGGCCATTCAAAACCGAGAGAGGTTAACGAGTAAGTGACGTTTCTACTGGTACAAGTGTCTAAGAAATTGAAAGAACGGGTATAAAATTTGAGTGCAGAATATATTCGATCTTTAGACAATAATTGTTTTTAATTAACTCGGTATTGTAGCGAAGATTGGATTTTTAGAGGCACCCTTAACGTCCCCGTTCATTTCCAAGCATACCCGCCACTATGGCTGCTCGGCCCCGCACACATAGCTACCATGAAGTCTCTCTGTTTTTTATAGCGCCGTCCCAGCAATCGTGTGTTTGCACCTGCCGTGGATGTGCTCGCCCATATGACAGGAACGGCATAAGCTCATCTCATTTATTGCGGCATTCAGGCAGCAATGTGCTGCAGAAAGTTTGCACTGGAGCATCCGCTTATGACTTACTCATTTGCGCACTCCCGATCATACAGTTGTCGTCCCGCTGCAAAACCATACAATCTCCTAGGTTCCGCTCTCCGTAAGGTTCAGTTCAACAAGGCTTATCTGCCGTCAATACTGAACACGCGTTAAACACGTTTGGGCGGGGCGGTAGATAAATGTTATTTGTTAGCTAATCACACGATTTAAATATTATGGAGTAACCGTGACATATCAGCATATAGAAGATCTACCCGAAGAGAGTGAAGACACTTACTCCAATGATGATATTTACAATATTACGTCTTGGGGGGCTGACTTATCATTTCGTGAATTAATAACGATGTATGAAGAGGACGAGCTTATAAAACCTGAACTCCAACGGCATTATGTATGGCGGATTCAACTCTGAAGTGCAACTTTTGTAAGCGAATTTAGGTGGCGAGCTGCGTTAATATCGGAGCCACTTAAACGACCAAGTAAAAGGAGCACAGATGAAGAAATATAAGCAGCTCACCAGCG
>Ga0209344_10000451_pt1 | contig 73141 bp, 67 predicted proteins | sample Cruoilmetagenom6_FD_187293 | JGI IMG/M metagenome (GOLD analysis project Ga0209344, IMG submission 187293) | Oil polluted marine microbial communities from Coal Oil Point, Santa Barbara, California, USA - Santa Barbara Oil Seep Sample 6 (SPAdes)... | ecosystem: Environmental > Aquatic > Marine... | reverse complement strand
GAAGCCGCGAGCAACAGCAATCCGAGTGCAAACACCATCGCTGCACCCAGTATCTCGATGGCGGTGCCAACTGTGCTGCCCATGGACGCTCCGGCCAGCCGGACAGCTGCGCCCTTTGCCAGGACCGCGAGTGTGGCCAGCGCGGACACCGTGATTGCGGTGCCGAGCGCCATGGCGAAGGCTGAAACAATGCCTGCCATCCAGAGCCCGTTCAGCATCGAGAATGTGAGCACGATGAGCGCACCGGAACAGGGCCTCAATCCTACGGCAACAACTGCCCCCCAGGCTTCGCGGACACTGAAATCCTGGCCGGATATCAGCTTGGGATCCGGCACATGGGCGTGGCCGCAAGTGGCGCAAACCTCACCTTCGGCGTGTGCATGATGGTGGTGGCCATGGTCATGATGATGGTGGTCATGGCCATGATGGTCGTGATGATGATGGTCACCATGCGCGGCGGTCTGCAATGCCATGCCGCCCAACGCCGGGGCGGGGCGCAGCGAAAGCAGCTTGCGGCTGAGAAGCCAGAGGCCGAAAGCCGCGATCAAGGCATAGCTTGCCACCTCCATGAAATGGGTGGCCTGGGTCATGGAAACTGACAGCCCGCGCAGCAGGTAATAGGCGACACCAACCACTGTGACCGCCGTGAGCGCCTGCAGCATAGATGAAAACAGGGCCAGGACCACACCGCGTTTGAGCGCCACTTCGTTGGCGATCATGTAGGACGATATCACCGCCTTGCCATGACCGGGACCAGCGGCATGGAACACGCCGTAGAGGAATGACAGGCTGACCAGTCCCCACATCTGCCAGGGGTCGGAGCGCATGGCTTTGAGCGCACCGGTCAGTGCGCGATAGAAAGCCTGCTGCTGCTGGTTAATCCAGTAGAGGAAAGATCCACCGAAACCGGTCGGCGAGATCGCCGGTTCGGCTGAACCGATGCCGAGAGACGATTGCGCATGGGCTGCACTTGCAGCGACGGTGAGTGCTATGGCTGTTGCCACGAACCAGCGAGCAGAGCTGGCCCTCATAGACATTCGAGCTCCAGCCTGGTGGCCAGCAGTTTCGACAGGTCACCGCTTCCGGTGGTTTCAAAAAAGGCTTCTGTCAGTGACGCCTGATTCTGGGCAATGATTTCGTCAGGGTCGGGCCGCACCACGGTGTTGGCGCACCGCCCGCTGGATCCGCCCGTGACCATCAGGTCTTCATCATTGATGAAATCGATTGCCGCATACATGGTCGGATCGAACACGCCGACGGCGATCTTGCCATTGAGAACAAGTTGCTGGTCGGGCACGACAGCAAAAAACATCAGCAACTGACCGTCCTGGTAGTCGACATTAATGTTTTGGGGCAGCGAGATGCCGACATCCTTGCCGTTGGCGGTAACGCTGACATAGTAGTCGAATTCGGCAAGCGACTGGGTGACCATGGTGCTGATGTTGGCGAGTTCGGCGGAGTCCAGCACAAGGTCGGAATTTTCGTCAAAATCCAGAATGACGCTGGAGGAAAAGACCTCATCGAAGCGCCAGACATTGCGCAATTCGATGACATGGCCGTCGGCCGAGGTTTCAATCTCGAGACGGGCTTCGGCAAAGACGTGGGGGTGAGCAGATGCGGCGGCTGGCACCAGCAAAACAATCAGCAAAACGACGGCTCTCAGCTGCGCTGTCATATCAATATTCATGCCTTGCCGCTCTGCCTGAATTATCCGGTGGGGTTGAGTCGCACTGAATATGGACCAAATTTCGGCAAACAGAAAATTATGCCTATTGGTGTCACTGCGCCGTCTTGAACCACTGGTTCAGGTAATCGACAAATGCGCGAACTTTCGCCGGAAGATAGCGGCGATGAGGATAAATTGCGTAGATTCCGCGATCGGTCGATGAAAACTCCTCGAGAATCGGCACCAGCGTACCGCTCGGCTGGCGTTCCTTGAAAATGAAGTCCGGCAAGACTGCCACGCCCAGGCCCGCCTCGGCTGCGCGCATGGCTGTGAGCGGGCTGTTGACCTCGAGCCGGCCATGTACGGAGACACCGATGGCGGTTCCGTCCTTGGCCTCGAAGCGCCAGTTGTTGAGGAAGCGGCCATTGGTATCGATGATGCAGGGGATGTCGGCGAGTTGAGAGGGATGGGTGATCGGGCCGTTCTCGTCGAGAAATTTTGGCGACGCGCAGGCGATCAGCCCAAATGCCGAGAGCTTGCGAGCGATCAGGCCGGAATCCTCGAGCTTGGTGATGCGGATGGCGACATCATAGCCTTCCTCGACAAGATCGACGAAGCGGTCATCGGAAATGATCTCAAGCGTAATCTCAGGGTGCGCGGCAGCAAAATCGATCAGGGAGCGGCCAATGGCTGCATCTGCAAATGTGCGGGGCGCGGAGACACGGATGCGGCCCTTGAGATCGGTAGAGCCCTCGCGCACAAGGTCCGCGAGATTGTCGATTTCCTTGAGAATATCCGAGGCAGTACGGAAATAGATATGCCCTGCTTCGGTCAGCGAAAACTGGCGCGTGGTGCGGTTGAGCAGCAACGCCCCAAGATCGTCCTCCAGCTCCCGGACATATTTCGACAAAAGCGCCTTCGAGCGCCCGACCTTGCGAGCTGCTGCGGAGAAACCTTCCGCCTCAACCACATCGATGAAGGCGCGAATCCGGGTCAATGTGTCCATCTGGGCAGGTCCTTGGGGTTCGCGCCAATCCGGTCGAAACCGTGGCACTGTCATCTCTGTTTGAACGATTACGTGATATTCGTTCAGGATTAGTGTTTTTCAAGGGCAGGTGAAGAAATCACTTGATTGCGACAGGCGAAAACCCTAAATCGCGTTTGCCCAAAGTCGCACGTGCCTGTGGGTGTCCGCCGACCCTCGAATGGTGAGGAATCGGTAAGGTACCTGGAATTAACCCCTCCAGTCGTTTCTCCGGCCAACCGGTTGAGCGAGGACATCTTGAAGCAACGACGGTGCGGGCCTTTCTGGTGTCTGCCGGCTTTCCAACAGCCGGGGTTACTGAAGAGGCACACCTTCATTGCCGGAAGTGCGGTCGGGTTCTCCAACCAATCCAAGGCAGACCGAGTGGATCATCGCCTGATCACGGGGTGGTCCATAAACGCATCAAGCGTTCACGCTGGTTTCCGGTTCCTCCAAAGGCCGAAAACGGGGAGTGACCGTACGATGCTCTGTCTGAGTTTGGCCCTGATACCGGGCCTGGAACGGAGCACCCGATGACGACTGCACGCATTCTTGACTTTCTCCGCAACCGACGCCCCGACGGCCCTTGCCTGGTGGTTGACCTTGATGTCGTGCGCGACAATTTCCAGTCGTTTCGCCAAGCCTTGCCTGACAGTGCGATCTTTTATGCGGTGAAGGCCAATCCTGCGCCGGAAATCCTGCGGCTGCTGGCCAATCTCGGCTCCAGTTTTGACTGTGCTTCGGTGACGGAGATCGAACTGGCGATCAGAGCTGGAGCGACTGCCCGACAGATTTCCTACGGCAACACCATCAAGAAAGAACGCGACATTGCCCGCGCCCATGCGCTGGGCGTTTCGCTGTTTGCTGTCGACAGCCATGAGGAAGTTGAAAAGGTCGCCCGTGCCGCTCCCGGCGCGCGGGTGTTCTGCCGTGTTCTGACCGATGGCGAAGGTGCTGAGTGGCCGCTGTCGCGCAAGTTCGGCTGCGTGCCGCAGATGGCGGTCGATGTACTGGTTTATGCCCACCAATTGGGTCTCACGTCCCATGGCGTGTCGTTCCATGTCGGTTCGCAAATGACCAGCCCCGAGGCCTGGGACGCGGCACTGGGTGACGCGAAACGCGTGTTCGACAAGCTGGCGCAGCAGGGTATCCATCTCAAGATGGTCAATATGGGTGGCGGTTTCCCGACGCGCTACCTCAAGGATATTCCCACAGCCCAGGTTTATGGCCAGGCGATCTATGCATCGTTGCGCAAGCATTTCGGCAACCAGCTTCCCGAAACCATCATCGAGCCGGGCCGCGGCATGGTCGGCAACGCCGGCGCCATCAAGGCTGAAGTGGTTCTGGTGTCGCGCAAGTCCGACGAAGACGACGTGCGCTGGGTGTTCCTCGATATCGGCAAGTTCGGCGGTCTGGCCGAGACCATGGATGAGGCGATCCGCTATTCGATTGTCACTGCGCGTGACGGGGATGCGATGGAGCCCTGTGTGCTGGCCGGTCCCACCTGCGATTCAGCCGATGTGCTTTATGAGAAGACACCGTATCCGATGCCGGTCTCGCTGACCATTGGTGATGAAGTTCTGATCGAAGGCACTGGCGCCTATACATCCACCTATTCGTCCGTCGCTTTCAACGGCATCGAACCTCTCCGATCCTACGTGATCTGAACGGAACCTCCGTTCAGATCAGACGTTCCACACCCACCCTCCGTATGCGGGGGTGTTGCTGCGTACCGTTTTCGTGAATGCCGTGGCCGAGGATCCGCCGATGTCGTCCGAACTGACTTACACCCCAGCCCCTTGTTTCATCATCGAAGATGAAACCGCCTCCGACGCATCCGCGCGCGAGGCGCTGCTTGATCGTGTGATGGGGCCGGGACGCCGGCGCAAGAGCTCGGAGAAGCTTCGCCGCGGCAAGCTGGCGTCGCCCGGTCTCTCGTTCATTGCGAGAAACAGTGAAGGAAAAATGGTTGGTAGCGTCCGTTTGTGGGATGTTGCGGTGGCTGAAACGCCGCTGCTGCTGCTCGGACCGCTGGCTGTCGAGGCCGCGACGGCGGGCCAAGGCGTCGGTTCGGCTTTGATGCGGCACGCCCATTTGCGGGCGGGCGAGATCGGGCACGGTGCCATTATTCTTGTCGGCGATGCACCCTATTACCAACGGTTCGGATTTTCAGCACATAGCACAACCGGCTTGATGATGCCCGGTCCGGTAGAACGGAACCGCCTGTTGGGGCTCGAGTTGCGTGAGGGCTATCTTGCAGGCCTCTCCGGCTTGCTGGTCGCCACAGGACAGCGGGCAGTGCGTACTCCCGTTTCAGCACGAAACGTAACGCCGGTGACCAGGGTCGCCTGATCCCTGCGGTAATTTCGCCCCGCCATGAATGCGTGAGTATTCGCCGCGGATCCGGATCGGGCCCGCGGCGATGACCGATTTTGCAGCGATCAGAATACGATACCGTTGGAGAAGTAGGCTGGGCCTGCCGGATAGGTCTTGGCAGCAGCGTCCTTGGATCGGCTGAAGCTTGATGTCGCGGCGCAATCGATGTTTGCCTTTGCGGCTTTCACCGGTGCCTCGGCGCAGAGGTCAGCCTGCGAGTTGACCTCGTTGGCAAAAGACGGGGCTGCGGTGAAGGGCAGCAGAACTGCGAGGGAAAGGGCAAAGGCTGCGGTCAGCTTTTTCATGATTGTCTCCTTTGAGATCGGTTTGAATGTGTCAGGCCGGTGCAGCAACATCCTTTCAGGAGCAGCGCAACAACCGGCGGTGATCGACATTTGGCGATTGAGTGGGATTTTTGCTGCGCGACTTTGAAATCCGAACCGGAAGTTTCAATTCTGAGGCGACAATTCCGGAATCGATTGGACTGTTGAGCCCGCAGTTCCTATCTCGAAGGCTTGTCTGAAGCGCTGCTATGTCGGTGGTGCGCAAATTCCGGATCCGCGATGTCAATCGAACTGACCCTGGCTGGCTTTGTCGATCTTGTTCTGCGCGGAGGGACGTTCGGAATTCTTCTGCTGGTTGTTGCCCGCTTTGTGCGTCGCCCGAATTTCGGGCCGCTTTGCCTGACCGGCGTCCTCTTCGGCGTCACCGGACTGGTGGAAATCATCTTCAATTCGCCAATTGTCATTGAAACGCTGGCACCCTCACGTTGGATGATGCTGACGTTGCAGCAGATGCATTTCATAGCCTTGTGGTGGTTTGTGCTTGCGCTGTTTGACGACCGTTTCATCTGGCGTGTCGGAATTTTCTGGCCGGTGGCGGTCGTCGTCCCGCTAGTTGTGGGGGCAACTTTCGCGCTTGAAGACACAAGGCGGTATTTCATGGCCGCGCTGGTGGTGGTGAATGCCACGCTTTTGGGCCTGATCATCTACCGGGCGCTGCGCAACCGGGGTGGCGATCTGGTGGACGAACGGCGCAGCTTCAGTCTGGCGCTCGCGTTTACCGTGCCGCCATTCACGCTCATTGTGTTCATCACCAATCTTATCGCCATCGACGCTCCGCTGAGTGCGGAACTGTGCCTGATCTATTCCGCTGTCTATTTCCTGCTTGCGCTCGGCTTTTCCTACTGGCTGTTGGGGCTGAACGATGGACTGTTTCCACCCGCCGGAGATAGTTCGGTGACGGCGGACGGCCGTGGCGATCTTTCTGCTGCGGACAGGCTGGAGCTGGAGCGGGTGGTCAAGGCGATGGACGGTGGGCTTTATCTGGAGCCGGGCCTTAGCATTGGTGGATTGGCCGATGTGCTCAAGGTGCCCGAGCACCGGTTGCGGCGGCTGATCAATGGCGGCCTCGGCTACCGGAACTTTGCGGCATTCGTGAATGATTACCGCATCAACGAGGCCAAGCGCAGACTGTCGGATCCAGAGCTCGCGCGCGAGCAGATCGTCCAGCACGCTTTCAGTCTTGGTTACGCCTCGTTGGCCCCGTTCAACAGGGCCTTCCGCGAGCGAGTTGGCGTCAGCCCGACGGAGTACCGCGAGGCGGCGCTGGAAGGTGTTGTTGCCCATTGAGCTCAGCTTGCCGGTGGGCTGCCCGCATGTCATTGACATTGAACATCGGTATCCCTATTTGAGCGTCTTCGGGTCTGGAGCCCCGGCCGTCCGCAGGCATTGAGCCATGGTGAAGTCTCCAGCTTTCGAGCAGTCACCTTTTCGATGACATGCCAGACGGTGGAATGCGGACACCCCTCGAACACAGCATGTCATGACAGGAGAACTGCCATGCGTGACCCCACGCCATTGCCAAATCTGAGCACACTGAAAGACCAGGCCAAACGCCTGAGAACCCGACTGCAAGCCGGCGGCGAAACCGTCGGACATTCCAAAGCGCTGGAATTGATTGCCGCGCAACATGGGTTCAACGACTGGAACACGCTGCATGCCGCCCTTGGCAACCGGCCAGGGCTGGAAAGCCTTGCACCGGGTGCCCGCGTCACCGGAGCCTATCTTGGACAGCCATTTACGGCCCGGGTGGTCGGCATCCAGGCGATCACTTCGTCGCCGGGAAACTTCCGGGTGTCGCTGGACCTTGATGAAGCGGTCGATGTTGTCACCTTCGACAGCTTTTCGTCGTTCCGAAAAAGGGTAAATGGCCTTGTCGGCAAGGACGGCGTCAGCCATGCGCGGACCTCAAACGGCCGTCCGCAACTGGAACTGTCCTGGTCTTGACCGGGGCAGCCGTCAGCCGGCTATGTCGACAACACCACAGTCGCCTGCTTGCGATCCGAACGCGAGCAGGCGGCCTGGCTTGTTCCAGGCCATTGCTGTGATTGGCCCCTTGCCGGGGCGGCGCAGCAGCGCTTCCTTGCTGTCGGCTATCCGGACGGCCAGAACCATGCCGTCGCCAAATCCGATGGCGACCAGATCCTCGGCCGGATGACAGGCAACGCAGGTGACCATGGTGTCGGCGCGCTGGCCGAGTTCCAGCGGGGCTTTGCCCATCGGGCCATCCTTGGACGCAAACGGCCAGACGATGGCCGAGGGTGCGCCGGACGAGGCGAGCCATTTGCCCTTGCTGGACCAGGACAGGGATTTGACCTTGGCCGGATAGCCGGTCATGCGCATGTGGCGCTGTTCGCTCCCGGGTTTGCCGTCGAGTTTCCAGCCGTGCAGCGCGTTTTCCTGCATGGCGGTCACCAGAAATCGCCCGTCGGGGCTGAACATGACCTGGTTGTGGGCACCCTTCCATTCGAAGTCGAGCGCTGGCGCGCTGCCTTGCACGAAACTCAGCGAGACGCCATTGTAGCGCGCCATCGCCAGCCGAAGGCCCTTGGGCGCAAAGGCAAGGCCTTCGATGGTGCGGGCTTCCTCAAATGTCTTCTCGTTGCCGTCGGCAAGCAGCACTGTTGCTGTCTTGCCATCGGCAAAGGCCACTGCATTCTGCGGACCGGCTGCCACGACGCTGACCCATTTGCGAGCCGGGCCGCGGAGCGTGACCTCGCTTCCATCAGCATTCAGCCGCATCACCTTGCCATCTTCACCGCCGGTGATAAGGCCTTTGCCATCCCAGGTCACGGCGGTGGCAAGCAGACCATCGTGGAATTCATGGCGGTGGGTTCCGTGGTCGAGACGAACGACCTGTCCCGATGCCAGCGCGAACACCGGAACGTCACCCAGGAACTCGGTTGCAAGGCAATGGTCGTCGAGATCAATCGGCGCAACTGTCGGCATGATCGTGGTTCCCTCAGGCCTGGCAGGCCAGGAAGGTTCGTTCGAGTTTCTCGCGGTCGAGGTCGCGGCCGATAAAGACGAGGCGGCTTTCGCGCTTTTCATCTTCCTTCCATGCCCGCTGATGATCGCCTTCGACAATCATGTGCACGCCCTGGATCACGTAACGATCGGCATCGTCCTCGAAGGCAATGATGCCCTTGAGGCGAAGAATGTTGGGGCCTTCCATCTGGGTGATCTTCTCGATCCAGGGGAAGAAGCGCTTCGGGTTGAGCGGGCCTGCGCGCAGGGAGATCGACTTGATGGTGAGGTCGTGAATATCGGCTGGAGCGGCATGGTCATGGTGCGCGTGGCCATGGTGATCATGATCGTGCCCGTGGTGGTGATGCTCGTGATCGTGATCATGGTCGCAATCGGGGCCGCAGGCGTGGTCCGGGTGGCCGTGATCAAGGAAATGCGGATCGTTGTCGAGCGCGCGGCTGAGATCAAAGGCGCCGCGGTCGAGCACGGCATCAAGCGGCACTGCGGCGCGCTCGGTGCGGTGAATGCGGGCTGATGGATTGATCGCCCGCACCGTGCGTTCGACAGCCTCGAGCTCTTCGGGCGTAACCAGATCGGTCTTGTTCAAGACCACGACATCAGCAAAGGCGATCTGGTCCTCGGCTTCGCGGCTATCCTTGAGACGAGCGGGCAGATGCCGTGCGTCCACCAATGCGACAACGGCGTCGAGCCTGGTCTTGGCGCGGACGTCGTCGTCCATGAAGAAGGTCTGGGCGACGGGAACCGGATCAGCCAGGCCGGTGGTCTCGACGATGATGGCGTCAAAGCGGCCTGGACGGCGCATCAGGCCTTCGACGACGCGGATCAGGTCGCCGCGCACGGTGCAGCAGACGCAGCCATTGTTCATCTCGTAGATTTCCTCGTCGGATTCCACGATCAAATCGTTGTCGATGCCGATCTCACCGAATTCATTGACGATGACGGCATAGCGCTTGCCGTGCGGTTCGGAGAGAATGCGGTTGAGCAGGGTGGTTTTGCCGGAGCCGAGATAGCCGGTCAGGACGGTCACGGGGATGGGGGCCACAGGGGTGGTAACGGGCGCTTCGCTCATCGGATCTCTCTGTCAGGAAGGTGTGTTTGACCCCCATATAGGGGTTTCGCACAGCTTATGCCACTCACAAGGAAATGATGTGATGGGCCAGAACCGCTCCGGATTGGTGCGCCGCCTCGGCTCGGCCACCGATGCACCAGTCACCGCAGGCAAACAGCGTGTTTTGCGCGTTGCCGAGAAAAGGTTGATCCAGCGGTTTTTCGACCAGCGCGTAGAGCCAGCGATGGACTTCGCAATGGATGGGTTCGGGCAGGTCCTGTGCCAGCCCTGTCTGTTGCCGCAGTGCCTGGAGCATTGCCGCCTTGACCGCATCGCGCCCGGCTTCGATGTGTTTCCGGCTCCACTCAGGTGTAGCGTGCAGGACAAAGGTTTCGCCGGTCCGGTTGGGTTTCGAGCCATTGCGTGCAATCAGCGCAAGCGTGTCGCCATCCTGTCCTCGGATCAGGTCCCGGCCTTGGGGCAGGGGGGCATCGAACGCCAGCATGGCTGACCAGCACGGCGCCATGCTGACACTGCGCAATTGCGCAAACACCGGATCAAGCGGTTCGAGCAGATCAAGCGCTTGTGGTGCAGGGACAGCGGCGACCACTCGGGACGCCCGGTAAACCGGCCCGTCACCTTCGGCAGCCTGCGTGTGCACGATGAAATTCTCAGCCTGCCTGGAAATGCTTCTCGCCCGTGTCTGGTGCGTGATGTCCAGCCCCTTGGCCAAGGCCTTGCCAACGGCCGACATTCCGGGTTGGCCGACCCACCAGGTGTGGGTGCTGTCTTTGCCATCAGGATTCCAGGCAGCCAGGTCTGCGCTCCGGGACAATTGGTCGAGGAGTTTGGAAAACCCCACAGTCCGATTGGTCAGGTATTGCGCGCCATGATCGAAACTACCGACATCGGTGCGGCGCGTCGACAACCTCCCGCCCGCGGACCTCGATTTCTCGATCACGACGACCTTGGTGGAATCGGTGGAGAGTTCCCGCGCCAGTGTCAGTCCGGCGAGGCCGGCTCCTATGACGAGGGTATCGGTTTCAATCATGCTCAAAGGTCCTGACCGTCTGCGTTTGCGAAGGGCTCGGTTCAGCAACTAGGGCGTTGTCGAGCAATTCAAGCACCCTTGGCGGCAGTCAGGGGGGCTCGGGCAGATGATCCGAGGTGCTGGCTTCCGCTCAGTTCAGCTCATCGACATCGAAGGCCGCCATGTCTACCAGCAATTCCGTCAATCCTCGTAGCGAATGGGCCAGGATGGCTTCGCCCTTGCTGGCGGATGCCTGGCTGGCCTTGCCGGCCGCACCCTGCGGATTGAGATCCGACATTTTCCAGCCGAATGCATGGGGGCCGTAGGCGCGCAGATGGGTGAAGCGCTGGGCGTATTCGGCCTGCCGCGATGGAAAATCTGCAAGCGCATCCATACGGACAAGATCCGGATGTATCGCCAGCATGACCGAGGTCTCGATGTCGCCAGCATGAATGTCGAGCGCCTTGTCCGCCGGTTGGATAATGTCGGTCGGCACACCAAAGCGGGTCCAGCTGGTCGCAACGACAAGCATGTTGAAGCGGACGCGGGCCTCGGTGGCGACGATTGTCAGCAATGGCGAATTTCCGCCGTGAGCGTTGAGCAGCATCAGGCGGCGGATGCCGCGATCGGCGCAGTCCGATGCGATGCCGATCCAGCGGTTCACCGCTTCCTCGAAGCCAAGGCTTCGCGTACCTGACACATCCATGTGCTCGATAGAATAACCGATTGATTCGACGGGCAGCGTTTCTGCCGTGATAGCGGAAGGAGCGGCAGCGCAGAGCCGTTGCGCGATTTCCTGGGCAATCAGCGCATCCGTTTCGAACGGCAGATGCGGGCCGTGCTGCTCATGCGCTCCCAGGGGGAGGACAGCAATGGAGACCGGTTGTGTGGGCATAGGGTGGTTATTCCGCGTGGGCCTGAGTAGAGTTTGAACCGTAGGGTGATGGGCCGAAGGCCGCAAGAAGGAGCTGTCCATGTCCGGCAAAAAGAAGACCAAGTCGAAAAAGACCAAGAAGGCTGAACAGGCAGAAACGCTGCTGATGATCACTCAGACGGCGCGAAATGCGAGAACGGCCCTGTCGCGCCATCTGCTGGATCTGGGGCTTTATGCGGGGCAGGATGGTGTCATGCTGGCGCTGGACGCAGAGGATCGGCAGACGCCGGGCGCGATTGCAGCGTCGCTTGGGGTCAAGGCTCCGACCGTTACCAAAACCATCGGCCGTCTTGCCGCACAAGGGTTCCTGCGGCGTGAGGGGTCGCGGGACGACGGGCGGATGATGCTGGTGTTCCTGACCGAGGCGGGGCGCGATCAGATCAAGTCCATCCGAAAATCTCAGCGCAAGGCGGAAAAGGCGGCCTTTGCCGGTTTGAAAAAGAAGCAGATCGGCGAGCTGCTGGCACTTCTTTCCAGGGTGGACGCAAATTTATCCGCGTCTCTGAGTGCCGATGCTGTCCCGGCAACTGCCAAAAAACCCTCAACCGGCGACGAGCAGAAGCCAGACCAGCTTTCATCCCCCGAAGATGTTTCCTCAATCAACGCAGACTGATTGCCAGTCAGGTTTAAACCTTTTAGATTGTTGAATTGTTTGAAGCGGGGCGCAGTGCTCCGGCGGAGGGAAGCGGAATTTGGCGCAGAAGATTAAACTCTCGACTATTGCCGAGGCGTTGGGCCTTTCGACAGCAACCGTTTCCCTTGCATTGCGTGACAGCCCGTTGGTGGCGGATGTCACGCGCGACCGCATCAAGGAAAAAGCCATCGAGCTTGGCTATATCTACAATCGCCGCGCAGCTTCGCTCAGAACATCGCGATCGGGCATTGTCGGCGTTGTCGTTCATGACATCATGAATCCGTTTTATGCCGAAATCCTGAGGGCTATCGAGACCGAGCTCGACCGCAGCCGGCAGACCTTCATCCTCTCCAATCATTATGATTCGGTCGACAAGCAGCGCAATTTCATCGAGACGTTGCTGCAGCTTGGTGGTGACGGGGTGATCATGTCGCCTGCCATCGGAACGCCGGCTTCCGACATCAGACTGGCCGAAGACAACGGCATGCCGGCAATCCTGATTGCCCGATCGGTTCCCGAAATCGATGTGCCGACCTTCCGTGGCGATGATGCCTACGGCACCGCGCTGGCCACCAACCACCTGATCAGCCTTGGGCATACCCGCATCGCCATGATCGGCGGGACCGACCATACGTCGACGGGGCGGGATCGCTATGCGGGCTATGCCAATGCGCTGAAAAAGGCCGGTATCGAGGTTGATCCGGCGCTTAGAATTCCAGGACCACGAACCAAGCAGAGCGGATTTGAAGCGGCTGTGAACTTTCTCGCCAATCCGTTGAAGCCCACTGCGGCTGTGTGCTGGAATGATCTCGTAGCCATTGGCTTGATGAACGGAATTGCACGTGCGGGCCTTGTGCCCGGGAAGGATATTTCAGTGACTGGATATGACGATCTCGAGGAAGCGGCGATTGCCACTCCCGCCTTGACCACAGTCTGGAACGGACAGTCGGAAGTCGGGCGTTTTGCGGCGCGGGCTTTGCTCGACAAACTCAATGGCTCCAGCGAGGCGGACGGGCTTCATCTGATCAAGCCCGAAATGCGGATCAGGCAATCGACCATGCCGCTTAACCCGGGAGCAGGCCGATGAGTTCTGAACGTGCCGTCGTGCTTCTTGCCGGGAAGGTCCATCCCCGGGTCCGCGAGCGCATCGAAGCCGAATTCGACGCAGTTTCCATTGAAGGGGCAGATGCCGCGCTGATGAGTGAGGAGAGCCGGAACCGGGTCAGGGGGATGGCTTCGGGGACCAGGATCTCGGCGGGTTTCATCGATTCCCTGCCCAATCTCGAGGTGATTGCCAATTTCGGTGTTGGTTATGACGCAGTCGATGCCGCCCATGCGGCGACGCGCAAGGTCATGGTCACCAACACGCCGGATGTGCTCTCCGATGAGGTTGCCGATACCACTGTCGGGTTGCTGCTCAATACGTTGCGCGAGTTGCCCAAGGCTGAGGCCTACCTGCGCGCCGGGCGCTGGGCTGCGGAGGGGGCTTACCCGTTGACCTCGCTCACACTGAGGGGGCGCACCGTTGGTATCTTCGGGCTCGGGCGGATAGGGCTTGCGATTGCCCAGCGGCTGGAAGCCTTCGGTTTGCCGATCCATTATCACACCAGGACGAAGCGGTCCGATGTTTCCTACACTTGGCATGAAAAGCTGATCGACATGGCTGCGACGGTCGACACGCTGATAGTGATTGTACCGGGCGGGGCTGCGACGGAGAATGCGGTGAACGCTGATATTCTGGCGGCGCTGGGACCGCAAGGCGTTCTGATCAGCGTCGGGCGCGGATCAACGATTGATGAACCGGCGTTGATCTCTGCACTTTCGGACCGCACCATTGCCGCGGCGGGACTCGATGTCTTTGCGCATGAGCCGAACGTACCGCAGGCGCTTCTGGATTTGCCCAATGCTTGCCTGCTGCCGCATGTGGCTTCCGCCTCGGTGTCGACCCGCAATGGCATGGCTGATCTGGTGGTCGACAATCTCAAGGAATGGCTTGCAGGACGCCCGGCGATTACGCCCGTTCCCGAGTGTGCAGGTTTTGATCGCGGATCAAGCTAACCGCGATTGAGCGGATAAGAAGACCGGTTCGGCACCGGCTTGATCCCAGACAGAGAAGAGCCCGGGCGCAGATATGTGGCCGGGCTTGCTTGAACCCTCGAGGCTGTGCTTGGCTTATTCCGCTGCGGCGGCAGGCTGGGCGTGGCGGGCGCGAACAGCGTCGCCGAAGGCTGCAAAGATCTTGTCCGAGATGACGTCATTGCCGACCCAATATTCGGGATGCCATTGAACCCCGAGAGCGAAGCCAGCCGCGTCAATCACACTGACGGCTTCGATGGTTCCGTCTTCAGCCACAGCTTCGATCGCGAGACGGGGCGCCAGCGTTGAAATCGCCTGACGGTGCAGCGAATTGACGCTCACTTCGCCGTTGCCGACGATGGCCGCAAGACAGCTGCCTTCCCTGACCTTGATCGCGTGGCGGATTGCGAAAGCCTCATCACGGTCGGGCGTCTCCGGCTTGCGGTGATCCATGCGTCCAGGCAGGTCCTGGATTTCGGTCGCCAGCGAGCCGCCAAGCGCGACGTTGAGTTCCTGAATGCCCCGGCAGATGGCGAGTAGCGGAATGCCGCGCTCAATGGTGCGGCGGATGAGCGCCATGGAAAGCTGGTCGCGGGCAGGGTCGAAGGGGCCGTGGTACTCGGTCTCATCCTCGCCATAATGGGAGGGATGCACATTGGTGCGCGAGCCGCTGATCAGCACGCCGTCGACGCGGTCGAGCACCATGTCGATATCGGCGCCCTCCGTCAGCGCCGGCACGATCAACGGCAGAACGCCAGAGCCTCTGACCGCCGCCATGATGTATTGATCCGGCGATGCATGCCATGTGTATCCGTCGAATTCGCGGATATCTGCCGGTATTGCGACCAGTCCACTGTGCATCGCCCAATTCCCTTGATCTGAGCCGCCGAAAGCGGCGGTATGCGATCTCTGGTTCTTGCGTTTCACAGGGGTTTTGTCAATTCCACACGCGTGAGAACGGCTCGTGCATATTATGAATATTTTTACCCAAATTTGCGTGGTTTCGAACTGGCAAGAAAAATTGACCAATCGGGCTGAAATTGCCGTCTTGCGCTTGAAAGGCCTGTCGCAACATGGTTAGGTCAACCGCATGTCGTTGGGGTGTTATTGGTGGGCGAATCCCTCGCCTCGCGGCGCTAATTCAACTGGGAGGTTTTTATGGATCGTCGTTCCTTTATCAAAAAGGCTGGTGTAGCCGGTGCAGGCGCTGCTGCCGCAACTACACTGGCCGCTCCGGCCATTGCACAGACAATGCCGAAAATCACGTGGCGCTGCTCATCGGGTTTCCCGAAAGCGCTGGACACAATTTACGGCGCTGCGGAAGTTTTCGCTCAGGCTGTTTCGGAAGCCACAGATGGCAATTTCGAAATCCAGACCTACGGAGCCGGCGAAATCGTTGGCGCGCTTGAAGGTGCAGATGCAGTTCGCGACGCTACCATCGAAATGGCGCACACTGCTTCCTATTATTTCTTCGGCAAGGACCCGACCTGGGCATTTGGCACGGGCGTTCCGTTCGGTCTGAACCAGCGCATGACCAATGGCTGGCTCTATGAGGGCGGCGGTCTGGATCTGCTCAACAACGAATTCTATGCCGACCAGAACATGATTGCTTTCCCTGCTGGTAACACAGGCGCCCAGATGGGCGGTTGGTTCCGCAAGGAAATCAACACCGTTGCCGACATGCAGGGCCTGAAATTCCGCATCGGCGGATTTGGCGGACGCATCATTCAGGAAGTCGGCGTTGTGCCGCAGAACATTCCTGGCGGCGACATTTATGCAGCGCTTGAAAAGGGCACCATCGATGCGGCCGAATTTGTCGGCCCTTACGATGACTCCAAGCTGGGCTTCAACAAGGTTGCTCCGTACTACTACTATCCTGGTTGGTGGGAAGGCGGCGTGACGCTGATGAACCTGATCAATCTGGACAAGTGGAACGAGCTGCCAAGCAACTACCAAGGCGTGATCAAGTCGGCTTCTGCTTATGCCAACAGCGTCATGATGGCCCGTTACGACACCTTGAACCCGGCTGCGCTGAAGAAGCTGGTATCGGAAGGCACGAAGCTTCGCCCTTACAGCCTTGAAATCCTTGAATCCTGCTTCAATGCGGCCAACAAGGTCTATGCTGAAATCGGTGCCGAGAATGCCAAGTTCAAGAAGATCCACGACAGCTACATGGGCTACCGTGGTGACGGCTACCTCTGGTTCCAGCTGTCGGAATACAACATGGACACATTCATGATGATCCAGCAGCGCGGCGGCAAGCTCTAAGCTTCGCTCCCAAAGCTGACTTTCGAAGCCCCGGTGCCGCAAGGTTCCGGGGTTTTTTGTGCCCGGCTCGTAGTTGTGCAAGCGGCGCTGGAGCAGGCGCTGTTGTAGATGGAACAAGATTGATCAGGCCCGGAGGCTCAGACCGGCCTCATCGCTCTTGAGCCGGATCAATCCCCGGCGTTGACTGCATGTGCTTTCAGTCGCGGCTCGGTGTGCTGAAGGCCCTCAGCTGTAGTTTCGCTCGCCGCAGGGCACGAAAAAACCCGGCGGTTGAATGCCGCCGGGTTTTGGAATTCAGCCTGAAAAGGACGGTCAGTCGAAATTGGGCAGACCTGTCGCACCGCCGGGTGCCGGCAAGCCACCTGGTGCAGGCAATGCACCGCCATTGGCTGGTTCTGACGGCTCGCCGAAGCTTGGCATGGCCGGCATGCCGTCGCCGGGTTCACCGAGGCTCGGTGATCCAGGCAGGCTCAGGCCTCCATCGAGACTCAGGCCCGAGCCAGGCAGACCAAATCCGCCACCGCCGATGTTGTTGATCTCCTGATTGATGTCGCCCTGATCCAACATGATCGGATCAGTCTTGTAGTGCGTGACCAGGCCGGGGAAGGCAATCAGAATGCCCAGCATGACAACCTGAATGACGATGAAAGGCAGTGTCCCGGTGTAGATCGATCTGGTAGAGATCGGTTCGATCATCCGGTCGGTGGTCTTGTCATGCCAGGCTTTGATGGGTGCGACCGATCGCAGATAGAACAAGGCGAAGCCGAAGGGCGGCGTCAGGAAGCTGGCCTGAAGGTTGAACCCGAGCAGGACGCCGAACCAGATCAGATCGATGCCGAGCTTTTCAGCCACTGGCGCCAGCAATGGCACCATGATGAAGGCAATCTCAAAGAAATCGAGGAAGCAGCCCAGGATGAAGATCACAATCGAGACAGTGATCAGGAAGCCGATCTCGCCGCCCGGCAGTGCCAGCAGAAGCTCTTCCACCCAGCGGTCACCGGAGATGCCATAGAAGGTGAGCGCAAAGACGCGGGCGCCGATCAGGATGAACATCACGAAGGTTGCCAGTTTCGCAGTCGAATCCAGCGCCTGCAGGAGTGTTCTCTTGTCCAGCCGGCCTTTCATGATCGACATGATCAGGGCGCCGGTTGCACCCATGGCGCCGCCTTCGGTGGGCGTTGCGATGCCCAAGAAGATGGTGCCGAGAACCAGGAAGATCAGCGCCAGCGGCGGGATCAGGACGATCACCACCTGTTCCGCCATTTTCGACAGATATCCGAGCTTCATCTTGCGATTGAGAAGAGCGAATCCATAAGGAACGAGCGTGGCGACCAGGGCGGACCAGACCACCCGTGTCTCATAGCGAAGATCATCGAAGACAAAGTAATCGCAGATGAAGAACAGAGCGATTGCCAGACCGATGATGATGAAGAGCGACCGGCCGCCATTGCCCAATGGCCGGGCTTCCGGCGGGAGAGCCGGTACCCATTGCGGCTTGATCAGCGTGATGGCGAAAATGTAAGCGCAATACATGCCGACGATAATCAAGGCCGGGAAGAACGCGCCGACATACATGTCGCCGACGGAGCGGCCGAGCTGATCGGCCATGACGATGAGGACGAGGGAGGGCGGAATGATCTGCGCCAGTGTTCCCGATGCGGCGATGGTGCCGGCGGCAAGGCCCGGATGATAATTGTAGCGCATCATGATGGGCAGGGAAATCAGGCCCATGGCGATGACGGAGGCTGCGACAACACCGGTGGTGGCGGCCAGCAGGGCGCCGACGACGATGACGGCAAATGCCAGGCCACCACGCATGGTGCCGAACAGCTGTCCGATGGTGTCAAGCAAGTCTTCAGCCATGCGAGAGCGTTCAAGAATAAGACCCATGAACGTAAAGAACGGAATCGCCAGCAGCGTGTCGTTGCGCATGACGTCGAAGACGCGGTTCATGTTGGCCTGGGCCAGCGGCCAGAACAGCCTGATCTCGGGAGAAATATGGCTCAGCTCAACGCCAGCGACAAAGAAGTACATGCCACCGGCAGCGAGTGTGAAGGCGACCGGATAGCCAAGCAGGAGCATCGCCATGACGGTGATGAACATGATCGGCGCGAGATTGTGGGCGATAAGATCAAGCATCGTTGCGCCCCTTCATGTCGGAGGCCGCCTCGACTTGCGGCGGCATGGAATGATCGTGGCCGATCTCTTCTTCCATCACACCCCGGATGATGGCGGTCCGCTTGATGATCTCTGAGAAAGCCTGAGCAGTCAGCAATATGAAGCCAATAAGGATGCTGGCCTTGGCTGGCCAGATGATCAGGCCGCCGGCGTTGCTCGACATTTCACCCGAGAAGAAGGAGCGCCAGAAGAACGGCCAGGCGAGGTAGGTCATCATCAGACAGAAGGGGAGAAGGAAAAAGATGTGGCCGAAAAGATCGATCCAGTCGCGAGTGCGCTTGGACAGATTGCCTGCGACAACGTCAATGCGGACATGTTCATTCTTGCGCAGGGTGTATCCGGCGGCGAGCATGAAGACTGCGCCAAACAGGTACCACTGCACTTCGAGCCAAGCATTCGACGACATGTCGAACACTTTGCGGATTGTTGCATTTCCGGCGCTGATCAGTACGGCGGCCAGCACGAGCCAGGACACATTACGCCCGACAAACTCATTGATCCGGTCGATGACACGGCTCAATGCCAAAAGACTTCCCATATTGCCCTCCTGGCCATGTCACCTCCGTTGAACCGGAGTGTGAGCAACCATCGTTCCCATTTTGCATCATCCATAGCAGCTGGATGGTGTTGCGCCAGCCCATATCAGGAAAAACCCATACAACGCAACGAGTGGTGCATTTGTTTTACCAGTTAGATGGATGGACAGCTGTGCCGTCAGCCTGTGAAGGCGGCTATACCGCTTGTCCGGGACAGGGAAAAGGGGCAGGTGTGCATCTGAGCGAGTTGTTTTGACAAGGTCGAGGGACGTCGGGCCGGTCAGCGCGCTGATCAACAATGCAGGTGTTCCCGATAGCGCATCCTGTGCGGCGTTCAGCCGGATAGCATCGAACCTGGCGCTCGAGTGGGCCAAGCACTGAATGCGAGTCAACGGAATCTGACCCGGCTGGTTTGAGACCGATCTGAACGTGCATTTCCGGAAAGGACAGAGAGCAGGGGGTGATGACTGTGCACACCCCGACGAAACGGCTTGGGGAAGCCCGTGACCTTGACGGTGTTGTCTTGCTGCGGCGTTCAGAGCCAGCGCTTTCATGGCCGGAAATTCAATTGTCATCGACGACGGCCATTCCATCTACCGCCAAATCGAACGCCAGAGCCGCCGCTGACGATAGATAGTTTCGTTTTCTGCTGGTTGCCAATCATGTGATTGCGCAGTCCTGTGTCGCGCATGAATTCGATTGACCACTGAGCCTTCTGGCCCAAATATCATACTGAAGCTATCGGACCGGGAGAATGTCCGAAGCTGGATTGAGTTCAGTCCTGAGCTCAGTGGGAACAGTTTGAGGAGACTGTAGATGACACTGCATGATGTTTCGCTTGACGACAAATTCGACCTGAGCAAAGACCGGGTCTTTGTGACCGGGTCACAAGCTGTTGTCCGGCTGCTGATGATGCAGCATGAGCGAGACCGTCTTGCGGGTCTGAACACTGCAGGATTCATATCCGGTTATCGAGGGTCTCCGCTCGGCGGTCTCGACCAGCAGATCATGCGTGCGCAGAGATCGCTGAACAAACATAACATCCTGTTTCAGCCTGGCTTGAATGAAGAACTGGCGGCTACGGCTTGCTGGGGGACTCAACAATCGGGTCTGGACGGAACCGGCAAGTATGATGGCGTGTTTTCGCTGTGGTACGGCAAGGGGCCGGGCGTTGACCGTTCGGGCGACGTGTTTCGCCACGCGAACCTGGCCGGCTCGTCCAAGCATGGCGGTGTTCTGGCGCTGATGGGCGACGACCATACGGCGGAAAGCTCGACCAACGCGCACCAGACCGAGTTCAATTTCATCGACACCATGATTCCGATCCTCAACCCGGCCGGGGTTCAGGAAATGATCGATTACGGCCTGCACGGGTTTGCGATGTCGCGGTTTGCGGGAACCTGGGCGGCGCTCAAATGCGTCAAGGACAATGTGGAATCGACAGCCTCGGTGGAGGCTGGGCTTGACCGACTGAAGATCATCCTGCCGGATTTTGCCATGCCACCGGGCGGCCTCAACATCCGGGCCAATGATCTTGATTTTCTGGGTCAGGAAATGCGTCTGCACGAGTTCAAACGCGATGCCGCGAGCGCCTATATTCGCGCCAATGGTCTCAACCGGATTGTTTACTCGGGCGGCGCTAACGCCAAGATCGGCATTCTGACGGTTGGCAAGAATTATCTGGATGTGCGCCAGGCGCTCGACGATCTGGGCATCGACGAGGCACGCGCCAACCGGATTGGGATCCGGTTATACAAGGTCGCTTGTCCGTGGCCGTTCGATCTGGCCGACATGACCGAGTTCGTCGACGGGCTCGACATGGTCATCGTGGTGGAAGAGAAGCGCTCGCTGCTCGAAAGCCAGCTGCGCGAAGCGCTCTACGGAACAGCGCGCCAGCCCGTGGTGGTGGGCAAGCGCGATGAGCGCGGCGACTGGCTGTTTCCGGTCAAGGGCGCACTCGACCCGAACGACATTGCCGTTGCGGTCGGCGAGCGTGTGCTCAAGGTTGTTGGCTATTCGGAGGATATCGACGCCAAGGTCAAGCGCATCCGCCAGTACCAGAGCATGCTGGCAAGTGTGTCGGACGTGGCGTCGCGTACGCCCTATTTCTGTTCGGGATGCCCCCACAATTCGTCGACCAAGGTTCCTGAAGGTTCTGTGGCTGCGGCGGGCATCGGCTGCCACTTCATGTCGTTGTGGATGGACCGCGATACATCCGGCTTTACCCAGATGGGAGGCGAGGGCGCGCAATGGGTCGGACAGGCGCCATTTACCACGCGCAACCACATCTTTCAGAATCTCGGTGACGGCACATACAATCATTCGGGTGTGCTGGCATTGCGCTTTGCCATCGCCTCGCAGGCCAACATTACCTACAAGATCCTCTACAATGACGCCGTTGCGATGACCGGTGGTCAGACACATGAGGGTGGTCTGACGGTGGACGCAATCGCGCGGCAGGTGCGGGCCGAAGGCGTGGAGCGGATCGCCCTGGTCAGCGATGAACCTGACAGATATCCGGCCGGGACCGCCTGGCCGCCAATGATGAGTGTTCACCACCGGTCGGAAATGGACGCGGTGCAACGGGAATTGCGCGACGTCCCCGGCGTGACAGCGCTGATCTACGATCAGACCTGTGCTGCCGAAAAGCGCCGGCGCCGGAAGCGCGGCACCTATCCCGATCCGGACAAGCGTGTGATCATCAACGAACTGGTCTGTGAAGGCTGCGGAGACTGCGGCGTCAAGTCGAACTGTGTTTCAATCCAGCCGGTCGAGACCGAATTCGGCCGCAAGCGCAAGATTGACCAGTCGAGCTGCAACAAGGATTTTTCCTGCACTGACGGGTTCTGTCCCTCCTTTGTCACGGTGCACGGTGCACGCATCCGCAAGACCGACCCGACGGTTCTCAAATCAGCGCCGGACCCGCTGGACGGATTGCCTGAGCCTGAAATCGCCTCGCTCGAACAGGGATGGGCGTCAATCATCGATGGTGTCGGTGGCACCGGCGTGGTCACCATTGGCGCAATACTGGGAATGGCGGCGCATCTCGAGGGCAAGGGCTGCGGCATGATCGACATGGCCGGGCTTGCGCAAAAGGGTGGCGCAGTGTTTTCACATGTGCGGATTGCCCCCACACCGGCAGAGATCCAAGCCATCCGGATTTCGGCCGGAAAGGCCGATCTGATCCTTGGCTGCGACCTGGTGGTTTCGGGATCGCGCAAAGTGCTGACGTCGGTTCGTGAAGGTGAAACCGCTTTCCTGGTCAACACCAGTGAAGTCATGCCGGGCGACTTTACCCGCAATGCCGACTTCAGTTTGCCGACCGAGCGATTGAAACGGGCGATCGTCAAGGCGGCGGGCGCCGAGAAAACCAGTTTCTTCAACGCAACTGTTGCCGCCACGCGCTTGTTCGGCAATGCGATTGCGGCCAACATGTTCATGCTTGGGATGGCGTCTCAGAAGGGTGCATTGCCGCTTTCGCCGGCCTCGGTCGAGGAAGCCATCCGGCTCAATGGGCAGTCGGTGAAAATGAATATCGAAGCTTTTCGTTGGGGCCGAAAGGCTGCCCATGATCCGCAAACTGTAGAGGCACTTGTGGGCGATCAGCAGGCCGTGCCGGACACGGCGGTCGAGGAAACGGTTGCCGATATTATCGAGCGCCGCGCCGAATTCCTGCAAGACTATCAGAACAAGGCATGGGCTGCGAAGTACCGCGACACCCTGCGGCCGCTTGTGGAGGCCGAAGAACAGGCTACCGGCAAGGCCGGCCCCGTGTCTGAAGCCGCTGCGAGGTCGCTGTTCAAACTGATGGCAATCAAGGATGAATACGAAGTGGCACGTCTTTACAGCGATGGTAGCTTCAAGCGCCAGCTTGGCAAGCAGTTCGAGAGCTATGACAAGCTGGAGTACCACATGGCGCCACCGGTTCTGGGGCGGAAGGACAGCAAGGGCCATCCCGTGAAGTCGACGTTCGGACGCGGAATGACCATGGTTTTCCCTGTGCTCTCGGCGCTCAAGGTTTTGCGCGGTACGCCACTGGATGTGTTCGGTTACAGCGCTGAGCGGCGCTTGGAACGCCAGATTCTGGCCGACTTTGTTGGTGAATTGGGACAAATGAGCCGCGTGCTCCGGAAAGAAAACACCGCGCTCATGGCTGAATTTTGTTCCTACCCTGCAAAAGTGAAAGGTTATGGCCATGTTAAGCAGAGAAATTTTGAAGAAGTTCACCCGGAAAAAGAAACTATTAAGCATTCAATTCTAAACAATACGACAGAGTTAATGCCCGTTGCAGCCGAGTAACCCTGTCTATTCGGTTAGTGGCTTCTAATTTAAAAATTGTTAACCCAGATTCCCAAATCGGTAATTCGTTGTGATTGCAGTTCAAATTGGGGTCTGGGTAAATGTGTTCTTAATCTCCGTTTGGTATGTTGCTGTCTCAGATTCAGGGATACGTGTTCATGCCATCCGCAGACAGCACATCATTCGCAGACGAAGTACGTCTGTCCTTTGTAGCCTCGCTCTATCATAAGCGGGGCACATTGGCTGCGGGCATGGTTGCGCATCTTGTCACCACGCTGGCGATCTATCTGCGTATCGATGACCCGTTTTATCTCTACGCCGCGATAGCGTTGTTTGCGACCTGGTTTGTCCGAAATCTCGATATGATGGCCTTTGACCGGGTGGACAAATCTGCGTTCACGCTCAAGGACACGTTGCGCTGGGAAAAGCGCTATGTGGCGGGGTCACTGGTTGCCGCCTTTTTGCTAGGGACCGTGTGTGGCCATGCGCTGGTCATGGCGCAGGATCCGTTTGCCGAACTTGCCGCGATATCGGTTACCGTGGCGACGATGATTTCCGTGGTCGGCCGCAATTTCGGGTCCAAGCTCAACGTTGACATGATCATTCTTGCCGCCTGTCTGCCAATGATGGCTGGCTTTGTGATGGCGCGTGATCCGTTCATGATGGTGCTTGCAGTGCTGTTGCTGCCGCTGTTCCTGACAACGCGCTCGATGGCAAATGGCGTGCGGGATTTCCTGTTCAACTCCGTGACTGCCGAACGAAAGACCTCGGAGCTCGCGGAGCGATTTGATACGGCGCTCAACAACATGTCGCATGGGTTGTTCATGCTTGATGGGGACGGACGGATCGAGGTCGCCAACCGGAAGGCGCGCGAGTTTTTCAGAATAGACAGAACCACAGATCTGACCGGTCGTGCGATGAAAGCCGCCTTGCGGCTCGGCACGCGCAACGGCGTCATTGCCAAAGAGAATGTTGTTCAGATCAATGAGCATCTCGAGAGCCTTCTCTGTGGTCGGGACAGCAGGGCGCTGGTGCGTTTCGACAAGAACACATGGCTGGAATTCACGGCCCGGTTCCGCGGTGAAAAGGGCGTGGTCCTGATATTTGAAGATGTGTCGGAGCGGATCCAGTCGGAAAAGCGCATTCTGCACATGGCACGCTTTGACAATTTGACCAATCTGCCCAACCGGTCATGGTTCAAGGAAGTTGTGGGCTTGAAGTTGGCCAATGCACAGCCGGACCACAACCTGGCGCTGGCGGTTCTTGATATTGATGATTTCAAGCACGTCAACGACACGATGGGCCATGTCAACGGTGACAAGCTGCTGTGTGCGATTGCCAACAGGCTTCGCTCGCTTTCGCGGCAGAGTTTCGTTGCTTCGCGCTTCGGGGGTGACGAATTCGTGCTGTTCATGCCGCAAGTGGCAGATATCGAAGATCTTCATGCCACGATGGACCATGTCATTGATACATTGCGCGGCACCTACATCATAGATGGCCACAAGCTGTTTATCAGCATGTCTGGCGGCGTTGTCATGTCGCCGGTCGCCGGCGTGCAGCTCGAAGAGATGCACATTCAGGCAGACCTGGCTCTGTATGAGGCCAAGCGCCGTGACAAGAACCGGTGGACCCTGTTCGAGGAGTCCATGGATCAGCGGTATTCCGAGCGGCAGGGTATGAAAGCTGCGCTTCGGGAAGCGATCCGGACACAGTCCATGGATCTCTTCTATCAGCCGATGTTCAATCCGCAGGGCACCCGCATCGTCGGTGCTGAAGCGCTGTCGCGCTGGATTCACCCGGAACTCGGCCCGGTTTCGCCTGCAGTTTATATTCCTCTTGCAGAGGAAATGGGAATTATCAGCGAGTTGACCCGCTGTGTCATCGATCGTGCTGTTCAGGATGCCGCCAACTGGCAGGGAGACCTGCAGGTCTCGGTCAATCTCTCGGCGCATGATCTTAATGACCGGGCCATTATATCCGTTGTCGCCGATGCGCTTGATCGCGCCAACCTGGCGCCGGGCAGGCTGCAACTGGAAATTACCGAGAGCGGTCTCATGGATGACCTCAAGACCGCGCGGGAAATCCTGACAGAACTCAGGTCCATGGGTATGTCCATTGCGATTGATGACTTCGGCACCGGCTATTCCAGCCTCAGCTACCTCGACATGCTGCCGCTCAACAAGGTCAAGATCGACCGCTCTTTCGTCCGGGACCTGACCAAGGACCCCAAGAAGCTGAAGCTGTTGCGCGGCGTTGTCCACCTGGCGCGCGAGCTTGGGCTCGAGGTGGTTGTTGAAGGCGTGGAAACCGAAGACCAGCTGGTGATGATCAGCGAAAACAATTGCGCCGATATCATTCAGGGCTATATTTTTGGAACGCCTATGCCGCACGGCTCTTTCATAGAGCTGGCGAACAAGCTTTCGGCCAATCCGCGAAAGCTGACTCTGGTCGGGCAATCAAACCAGTCTCGCCATTCCGGGAACTGACCCGCCGCGATTTCGCCCCCAAGCCGATCCTCCTGTCTCCAAAAGATCATCATGAATTCTACCCGGCACTTTCTTATAGGTGCATTGTTTTTCCGACAGATTTTCAGAGTTCGTTAACCCTAATAGATAGTTAACCGGTCATCGGGTGGGTGCTGCGATTGATTAACACAAATTTAACGATAAGCTTTCGTCGTAGATCACGATGGAGATTTGTCATCAATGACCAACGCCTCCCAAGCCAAAGTTACTGGGTTCAGCGCAGGGGTAATGCGTTTTCTCGAAAACATTGAATATCGTCGCGTCGACAATGCGGACGACCTCGAGGATGTGGCGCGGATACGCTACAAGGCATTCACAATGGTCGGGCTTGCACCGCAAAACGGTTCGCTGCTGATTGATGACCTTGATTTCAAGCCAAATGCTCATGTGATGGGTATCTTCTTCGACGAGCAGCTGGTCTCGACCATACGTGTGCACCATGTGACGTCGGCCGAACGCGACAGTGTTGCCGTTTCGCATTTTCCAGACGTTATGAACCCGATGCTTGATGCAGGGCAGACTTTCATCGATCCGGTTAGATTTGCGGCCGACCCGGATATCATGCGCGAATATCCGGCGCTGCCCTATCTGACCTTGCGGGTCGCGACGATGGCGACCGATTATTTCAAGACAGATTACTGCCTTTCGGTGATCAAGCCGAACCACAGGGCGTTCTACAAACGAATCTTTAATTCACATCCGCTTGTGGAGCCGCGCTATTTTGAAAAATATGACAGCAATATCGAGCTGCATGCATCAAATGCGCATGTCGAGCTGCAGAAAATCTACGACCGGTTTCCGTTCTTCAATTCCCAGCTGTGCGAGCGACGGCTGATGTTTGCACCGCGCCAGGAATTGCTGATGCCGCCGCTGACAATCCGCCCGACTGCACGATACGCGCTTCAGCAGGCCAACTGAGTTCTGCCACGCCTCGCATGGACCGGGAAATGGCGCCCGTGCGTGTGGGGTCGGTGTCTTGCAGCCGTGCTGTGACCTGATGTCCATTGCACATTGGTCGGGGTTTGTGTAATCCGTCCATGAATTGTCAATTGGGGAGCTATCATATGGCTGAACAGATGAACGGTCCTGCCGAAACCGGGGCTGCTATGGATTATGCCGAGCACGACAAGACCTACAACATGTTCCTTGCCGGCGCGAAATACGGAACCATCGTGATCGTCGCACTGATGATTGCCATGGCGATCTATTTCTTTACCGGTGCCGGCGCGATCACCAGCATCCTGGCATTCATCATTCTGAGTATCGGCGGCAGCATCCTCGCTCGTTGATCCCTTTGCCGTATGTGTCGTGTCCGGCTCTTTTATGAACTGTATCGACGCATCTTAATCTGTTTGCCAGGGGAGGGGCTCTCATGGGCGCCACTGTTTTTGTAGCTAAAGAATCGGATCCGCTTGAATCGCGCGTCGCCGCATCGGCGGAGACCGTGAAAAAGATGACCGCACTCGGTCTCGACGTGATCGTGCAGAAAGGCGCCGGTGAGAAGTCCCGGATCGCCGATGCGGATTTCGTTGCGGCGGGTGCGAAGGCCGGAACCGCAGCTGATGCCAAGAAGGCGGACGTTGTGCTGCGTGTACGTCGTCCATCCGAGACCGAGATCAAGTCCCTGAAATCCGGTGCCATCGTGCTTGCGCAGATGGATCCTTACGGCAACGAGACGGCCCTCGCGGCGCTTGCCGAGGCCGGTGTAACCAGCTTTGCCATGGAACTGATGCCACGCATCACGCGGGCTCAGTCGATGGACGTGTTGTCCTCGCAGGCAAACCTCGCGGGTTATCAGGCCGTCATCGAGGCGGCGCATGTGTTTGACCGCGCAATGCCGATGATGATGACAGCGGCAGGCACCGTGCCGGCTGCCAAGGTGTTCGTCATGGGTGCCGGTGTTGCCGGTTTGCAGGCGATTGCCACGGCGCGCCGTCTGGGCGCGGCAGTTTCAGCCACCGACGTCCGTCCGGCGGCAAAGGAGCAGGTTGCTTCTCTTGGCGCGAAGTTCATCGCGGTGGAAGACGACGAGTTCAAAGCGGCCGAGACCTCCGGCGGCTACGCCAAGGAAATGTCCAAGGAATATCAAGCCAAACAGGCAGCACTGGTGGCCGACCACATCTCCAAACAGGACATCGTGATCACCACGGCGCTCATTCCGGGACGTCCGGCTCCAAAGCTGATCTCGCGAGACATGCTCAAGAGCATGCGCCTGGGTTCGGTCGCGGTCGATCTCGCAGTTGAGCGCGGCGGCAATGTCGAAGGTTCCAAGGCTGGCGAAACCGTGACTGTCGATGGCGTTACCGTCATCGGCATTCTCAACATGCCGGGCCAGATTGCGGCGAGTGCCTCGCTGCTTTACGCCAAGAACCTCCTGACTTTCCTCGACACGATGATCGACAAGGAAGCCAAGATCGTTTCGGTCAACATGGAGGATGAATTGGTCAAGGCTACCGCGCTGACCCATGGCGGAGCAGTCGTTCATCCCGCATTTGGCGGTGAAACCAGCAAGGGAGCATCATGATGTCAGGGTCCGTACTTGATACCGCTCTTGAGAATCTCGAGCAGGCAGTGAGCGCGGTGCGTGCAGCTGCGGAAACTGCTGGCCCGGCGGGCGATGGCGTGGCAGCGGCGGTTCATGCCGCGAGCGGCGGCGCGATCGATCCGTTCGTGTTCCGGCTCGCGATCTTCGTGCTCGCGATCTTCGTCGGCTACTATGTGGTCTGGTCGGTGACGCCGGCCCTGCACACGCCGCTGATGGCTGTGACCAACGCGATTTCCTCGGTAATCGTTGTGGGCGCATTGCTCGCAGTCGGCGCATCGCTGTCGGGCTGGGCAACCGGGTTTGGATTTGTCGGTCTGGTGCTGGCTTCGGTCAATATTTTCGGCGGCTTCCTCGTCACCCAGCGCATGCTGGCCATGTACAAGAAAAAAGAGAAGTGAGGGCTGGCTGATGTCTGAGAATTTTGCCGCATTCGCCTACCTCGTTTCAGGCGTACTTTTCATCATGGCTCTGAGGGGCCTGTCCCATCCAACCACCAGCCGGCAGGGTAATGCCTACGGCATGGCCGGCATGGCGATTGCCATTGTCACCACGCTGTTGCTTGCCAAGCCGTCCTTCGGCGGGTTCGCCATGATCATTGCCGGCCTCGCCATCGGTGGTGGTGCTGGCGCCTACATCGCCCGCAAGATCCCGATGACGTCGATGCCGCAGCTGGTGGCAGGCTTTCACAGTCTGGTCGGTATGGCTGCGGTTCTGGTGGCTGCTGCAGCGCTTTACGCGCCGCACGCCTTCGGCATCGGAGACGTTGGCGAGATCCACGCCCAGGCGCTCATCGAAATGTCGCTGGGTGTTGCCATTGGTGCGATCACGTTTACCGGTTCGATCATCGCCTTCCTGAAGCTTGATGGCCGGATGTCCGGCAAGCCGATCATGCTGCCGATGCGTCACGTGATCAATGCAGCCTTGCTGATCGGCATCGTTGTGCTGATCGGCGTTCTGGTCGCGTCGGAAAGCTACACGGTGTTCTGGCTGATCGTCGCGCTGTCGCTGGTGCTTGGTGTCCTTCTGATCGTTCCGATCGGCGGCGCCGACATGCCTGTCGTCGTGTCGATGCTCAACTCCTATTCGGGTTGGGCTGCGGCCGGTATCGGCTTTACCCTGGGCAACCTCGCGCTGATCATCACTGGCGCGCTGGTCGGCTCGTCCGGTGCGATCCTGTCCTACATCATGTGCAAGGGCATGAACCGGTCGTTCATATCGGTCATTCTGGGTGGCTTCGGTGGCGAAGCTGCTGCGGGTGGTGCCGATGATATCGATCGCAGCGTCAAGCTCGGTTCGGCGGATGATGCGGCCTTCTTGATGGCCAATGCATCGAAGGTCATCATCGTGCCGGGTTACGGCATGGCCGTCGCCCAGGCGCAGCATGCCACACGGGAACTGGCCGACAGCCTCAAGGAACAGGGTGTCGAGGTCAAATATGCCATCCATCCGGTGGCTGGCCGCATGCCCGGTCACATGAACGTACTGCTGGCTGAAGCTAACGTGCCTTATGACGAGGTCTTCGAGCTTGAAGACATCAACTCCGAATTTGCACAGGCTGATGTCGCCTATGTGATCGGCGCCAATGACGTGACCAATCCGGCTGCGCGCGATGACAAGTCGTCACCGATCTACGGGATGCCTATCCTGGACGTCGACAAGGCGCGAACCTGTCTCTTCGTCAAGCGTTCGCTCGGCTCCGGCTATGCCGGTATCGACAACACGCTGTTTTACAAGGACAGCACGATGATGTTGCTTGGTGATGCGAAGAAGATGACTGACGACATCGTCAAGGCCATGGATCACTGACCCCAAGGCACATCGGATACAAAAAAGGCCCGGAAATTTCCGGGCCTTTTGTTTGTCAGTGGGGTCTTGGTCAGTTGGCAGCGGAGCGCAGCTGAAGTTCTGCAACGCCTACGGCCACGTTGACGCCTTCCTGTGCCTGAACGCTGACAGGCTGAAGCGAGAAGGTGTCGTCGGATCCGCCAACGAGGAGATTGACGCCCGCACCAGCGGCTGCGGTTGCTTCGGCGGAGACGCCACGATAGTCACCGGCGAGAGAACCGATCGTGTACTCGTAATCCGAGGTCGGAGCCAGAACGGCCCACTCGATAACGGTCGCTCCGGTCACACCGATATCGACACCGAACTTGTTGATGACGCCGAAATAGGATTCTGTTGCGGCGCTCTGATTGGCCGGAGTGTATTCGCAGGAGAGATCCTTGGACGAGCCGAAGATGAATCCGGTACCACCTTCGACAACACACTCTAGCAAGCCCAACTCAACGCTGTCTGCCTTCGTGGGGACGGTGGTCGCGCTGAATGCGACTGTTGCAAGCAATGCTGCTGCGGCTGTGATTTTGGTTTTCCCGATCATTTTGAACTCACTTTCTTGCTTGTTGGTTCGCCATGACAACGTGCTGATACGTCAATGGTTCCGCAGCGCAAAGTGTGGATTCGGGTGTGCCGGCAGGCGGGGTTGACCCGCGCCCAGACCAGGCTTTTCATTCTGGTGTGTCAGGGAAATAGTGGTCACATTGGCCGGAAGGAACGCCGTCCTGATCCTTGATGGGGCGTGGTGCCGTGCGATCAGCGAACGCGGGCCAGCCCATCTATGGCGGGACGGTATTTGGGATCAAGCTGCGCTGCACGGGCATAGGACTTGGCAGCCCGGCTCTTCTCACCGCGCCGTTCGTAGATCAGCGCCTGATTTGCCCAGGATTCGGCAATACGCTGATCGAGTTCGACGGCCCGGTTGAAATCGGCGAACGCATTTTCGTCGTCGTTGAGAGCGACGTAGGAAATTCCCCGGCCGTTGTAGGGTTCGGGCGAATTGGGTGCCAGCGAAATCGCGGCCGAGAAATCCTCGATGGCCTGCGGGTGCTGGTTGTTCAGCTGCTTGATCAGTCCGCGATTGTGGTAGGCGCGGGGATCGGTGGTCTGAAGACTGATGGCGCGATTGAAATCATTCATCGCCTCATTGGTCCGGCCGGCCTGGCGGTAGAGGTTGCCGCGGCCGATATAGGCGACATCATAGCGTGGATTGATTTTCAGCGCCCGATTGTAGTCGTTGGCCGCCTCTGTCAGGTTGCCCATCGACCTGTGGATCAGGGCACGGTTGGCGTAAGCCTGATAGAAGGATGGATTGAGCTGAACAGCGCGGTTGAAGTCATCCAGCGCATTGCTGTATTTGCCGGATTTGCCGTATGCGGAACCGCGAACATTGTAGCCTTCAGGATCACTGGGATTGCGCCGGATGACATCGGTCAGAGAGGCGATGTTTTCGTCAGTGCCCTGTGAGCGGTCGATGGAGATCGTGTCTACCGGCGTCGTAGTGTTGCAAGCCGACAACGCCAGGCTCAAGGCCGATACTGCAGCCAGCATCAAAAAACGAGTGTTGGATGTATCCCGTTGTTTCGCTTCCATGGCTGAAATCAACCGCATCGCTTGTGCCCCACCTGTTTTTTCCGGGGAACTGCCCGGACACCCACACTGAAAAAGGCGGAGACGAATAATCGTCTCCGCCTCTCATTCATGCAACCCTAAAAGGGCGAAAAAACGGCTTGCTCAGCGAGCAGGTGCTGCCGGACGGCCGCCACCGATAAGACCTTCGCGCTGAGCCCGCTTGCGGGCCAGCTTGCGGACGCGACGGACAGCTTCTGCCTTCTCGCGCGCACGCTTCTGCGACGGCTTCTCGTAAAAATCACGCATCTTCATTTCACGGAAGATGCCTTCACGCTGCATCTTCTTCTTGAGAGCGCGGAGCGCCTGATCGACATTGTTATCGCGGACAAGTACCTGCACGTTGATCCCGTTCCTTCGAGTTTTCGGTTAGCTTAAGCAGCCCTGGCAAACAAAAATTCCGTTCGTTCGGCCGTGGGCGTTACGATTGGGGTGGCAGATATCAGCTTCGAAGGCCGAAGTCCAGTCCCCGCCAGCTTGACAACGGGCGCTGCCGCGTATTTTTCGTGGACCTTCAGACGATGCCGGTATTGAACTTCGGATCAAGGCCGTGGTGCGACATAACATACTGCGACATTCATCGCGGTCTGGAAGTCGCAAAAGAGCCGATGCGGGGCAGTTGAATTTGCTCTTGCTGGATTGAAGCCTTTCTAACCTGTTTGGAGCCAGACAGTCATGCGCAAGTACTCTGCTTTTGCCGTCGCCCGCGAGGCGATGCGTGGTCACAAGGGCTGGCCTGCGCAATGGACCTCGCCCGAACCGCGCAAGTCCTATGAAGTGATCATTGTCGGCGCAGGCGGGCACGGGCTTGGGACAGCCTATTATCTGGCCAAGGAACACGGGATCACCAACATCGCGGTGATCGAAAAAGGATGGCTTGGCGGTGGTAACACCGGCCGCAACACCACCATTATCCGGTCCAACTATCTCTATGACGAGAGTGCAGGACTTTACGATCATGCGCTGAAGCTCTGGGACGGGCTGTCGCAGGATCTCAATTACAATGTGATGTATTCGGCGCGCGGCGTGATGATGCTGGCGCACAATGTACACGATACACAGGTTTTCAAGCGGCATATCCATGCCAACCGGCTCAATGGTATCGACAATGAGTGGCTGACGCCTGAGCAGGCGAAGGAGTTCTGCCCGCCGCTCAATATTCAACAGTCGGCGCGGTATCCAGTTGTCGGTGCGGCATTGCAGCGCCGCGGTGGCACGGCACGCCATGATGCGGTGGCGTGGGGCTATGCCCGGGCTGCAGCGGATATGGGCGTTCACATCATCCAGAACTGCGAAGTGACCGGCGTTCGCCGCGCTGACGACGGATCCGTTTCGGGCGTTGATACCAGCCGGGGTTTCATCGGCGCCAAGAAAGTCGGCGTGGTTGCGGCCGGGCATACATCCGTGATCATGGAAATGGCAGGCGTTCGGATGCCGCTCGAGAGCTATCCGCTACAGGCGCTGGTGTCTGAGCCGGTCAAGCCGGTGTTCCCGTGCGTGGTGATGTCAAACACCGTGCATGCCTACATTTCGCAGTCGGACAAGGGCGAGCTGGTGATCGGCGCTGGTACCGACCAGTACACATCCTATTCCCAGACCGGCGGGCTTCATATTCTCAGTCATACGCTGGATGCGATTTGCGAAATGTTCCCGATGTTCACTCGCATGAAAATGCTGCGCTCATGGGGTGGCATCGTGGATGTGACGCCGGACCGGTCGCCGATACTGTCCAAGACGCCGGTCAAAGGGCTTTATGTCAACTGCGGCTGGGGTACCGGCGGCTTCAAGGCGACGCCCGGGTCGGCCAACGTCTTCGCGCATACAATTGCGCGCGACGAGCCACACAAGATCAACGCGCCGTTCAATCTGGAGCGTTTCCAGACCGGACGGCTGATTGATGAAGCGGCGGCTGCGGCCGTGGCGCATTGAGGCCTGAGCAGATGAGCGAGCAACCCATCAATCTGGCCGAAAAGCTGTCTGGTTTCAGCGAATATTGGTCGCCAAAGATCGTTGCGGGCTTCAATGGCCACGATGTGATGGTGGTCAAGGTGAATGGCGAGTTCAACTGGCATTCCCACCCGGACACGGATGACTTCTTTCTGGTGCTGTCGGGACGGCTGACCATCCAGATGCGGGATGGCGATGTCGTGCTGGGGCCGGGGGAGATGTATGTGGTGCCCAAGGGTGTCGAGCATTGTCCGCGCGCCGACGAGGAAACGCATCTTGTCATCATAGAGCCTGCCGGCACACCCAATACCGGTGATTTTGAAACCGCCGTGATCAAAACCAAGATCTGACCAAGGACCAAGCGATGCTTCTGATCCATTGTCCCTACTGCCAGGAAGAGCGGCCCGAGCTCGAATTTCGCAACGCCGGCGAGGCGCATATCGAGCGCCCGAAAGACATCGCAGCGATAAGCGATGAGGAGTTCGAAAAGTTCTTCTTTATCCGGGATAACCCGAAAGGCGTTGCCTATGAGCGCTGGCGGCACATTCACGGCTGCGCCCGGTTTTTCAATGCGGTGCGTGATACCGTCAGCGACCGGTTCGTTACGACCTACAAGGCCGGCGAACCACGCCTTGAAGTGGTGCGCGGTGAGGATGGTGTCTTGCAGGTCAAGGGAGCAGAACAATGAGCGGCGCCAACCGGATCAAGGGCGCAGGACGGCTGACGCCGGCGAAGACCGCCCGCTTCAACTTTGACGACAAGGTGCTTACCGCTGTCGAAGGCGATACGCTGGCTTCGGCGCTGCTTGCCAACGGCATTCACCTGACGGGGCGGTCGTTCAAGTATCACCGACCGCGCGGGATGCTGTCGGCTGGTCCGGAAGAGCCCAATGCCTTGATGGATGTGGGCCGCGATGCGGTGAGGCGAACTCCCAACATCCGGGCGACCGTGCAGGAAGTCTATGACGGCATGCTGGCCCGGTCGCAGAACCGCTGGCCCTCGCTGGCTTTCGATGTCGGCGGATTGAACAATCTGGCGTCGCCGTTTTTCGCTGCAGGGTTCTATTACAAGACCTTCATGTGGCCGAAGGCGGCCTGGAATAAAATCTATGAACCGGTAATCCGTGCCGCAGCCGGCCTCGGCGTTGCGCCGACCGAGCCGGATCCGGATCATTATGCCAACCATTTCGCTCATTGCGATGTGCTGGTGATCGGCGGCGGTGCGACCGGTCTATCGGCAGCGCTTGCAGCCGCCCATGCCGGGGCGCAAGTGATCCTGTGCGACGAGCAGCCGGAAACCGGTGGAGCCTTTCATCACGAGACCGATGCTACAATTGATGGCCGATCGGGCTGGGACTGGGCGCAGGAAGTGACCGCTCAGTTGCGCGCCATGGACAATGTCCGGGTGCTGACTCGCACCACAGCGTTTGGCTATCAGGCACAAAACCATGTCGGGTTGCTGGAGCGGGTGACCGAGCATCTCGCCGATCCTGATCAAGCATTGCCGCGCGAGCGGCTGTGGCAGGTGCGCGCCAGGCAGGTGGTGATCGCCACCGGGGCGATCGAGCGGCACATGGTGTTTGCCAACAATGACCGCCCAGGCATCATGCTGGCGTCGGCGGCGCGGACCTATCTCAATCACTACGGTGTCTCGGTTGGCGCCAAGGTGGGGGTCTACACGGCTTGCGATTCGGCCTGGAATGCTGCTTTCGATCTCAAGCAGGCAGGCGTATCAATTCCAGCGATTGTCGATGTACGGCCTGAACCCAACCCGGCTCTTGTGGCTCGCGCGAAGGAACTCGGGATCGAGGTTCTGGCCGGTCAGTCGGTGCTCGATACGTCCGGCAAGCTGCGGGTCAAGTCGATGAAGGTCGGCAAATCCTCAGGTGGATCGACACGGGACATTTCAATTGACGCATTGATCATGTCTGCGGGATGGACCCCTTCTGTGCACATGTATTCGCAATCGCGTGGCAAGGTGGTCTGGGATGAGGCGAGCGAACGCTTCTTGCCAGGACGCAATGTGCAGGATTGCGTCAGCGTTGGCGCCTGTGCCGGTGTTGATGATCTGGGTGACGCAGTTGCCGGGGCGGCTAAGGTCGGGCACGAGGCAGCGATTGCTGCTGGTGTAAAGACCGGTGAGGCTTGGACCGCGCCCGAGGCTGAAACAGAAACCTCTTGGGCCGGCAGCATGATGGGCTCGGCAGCGGGTGCCGGTGCGGACACCACGGTGAAAGCTTTTGTCGACTTCCAGAACGATGTCACCGCCAAGGATATCAGGCTTGCGGTGCGCGAAGGCATGCACTCGATCGAGCATGTCAAACGCTTTACCACCAATGGCATGGCAACCGATCAGGGCAAGACCTCGAACATTCACGGGTTGGCAATCGCTGCCGAAATGCTCGACAAGCCGTTGCCGCAGGTAGGGCTGACGACGTTCCGCTCGCCCTACACACCGGTGACTTTTGGCGCGATCGTCAATCATTCGCGTGGCGATCTGTTCGATCCGACCCGCAAAACCCCGATGCACGGCTGGGAAGAAACCCACGGTGCGGTGTTCGAGGATGTCGGACAGTGGAAACGCGCCTGGTATTACCCGCGGGCTGGCGAGAACATGCATGAGGCGGTCAATCGCGAGTGCCGGACAGTCCGCGAGGTGGCTGGCATGTTCGATGCCTCGACGCTTGGCAAGATCGAGGTTGTTGGCCCGGATGCTGCACAGTTTCTCAATCTGATGTACACCAACGGCTGGGACAAGCTGCAGCCGGGCCGCTGCAAATACGGCATCATGTTGCGTGAAGATGGCTTCATCTATGATGATGGGGTGGTCGGGCGTCTGTCGGAAGACCGCTTTCATGTGACCACCACCACCGGCGGTGCGCCGCGGGTCATGCACCATATGGAAGACTATCTGCAGACAGAGTTTCCGGATCTTAAGGTCTGGCTGACTTCAACCACCGAGCAATGGGCGGTGATAGCCGTTCAGGGGCCGAAGGCGCGCGACATCATTGCACCGCTGGTCGAAGGCATCGATCTTTCCACCGATGCGATGCCACACATGAGTGTGCGTGAGGGCAAGATCTGTGGCGTGCCGACACGGTTATTCCGGATGTCGTTCACCGGGGAGGCCGGATATGAGATCAACGTAGCTGCCGATTACGGCGAGACGGTCTGGAAAGCACTGTGGGAGCGGGCCGAGGCGTTGGGTGCCTGCGCCTACGGCACTGAAACCATGCACGTTCTTCGCGCCGAAAAGGGTTACATTATCGTTGGTCAGGACACCGATGGCACGGTGACGCCTGACGATGCCGGGCTGAACTGGGCTGTGGCAAAGAAAAAGCCTGATTTTGTCGGGATTCGAGGCATGAAACGGCCGGATCTGGTGGGCGGCGGACGCAAGCAGCTTGTCGGCCTGACCACCAAGGATCCGAACATCGTTCTGGAAGAAGGCGCGCAGATTGTCGCCGATCCGAACCAGACGGTCCCGATGACCATGATCGGCCATGTCACATCGTCCTACTGGTCGGAGAATTGCGGCCGGTCGATTGCCATGGGCGTGGTGATTGATGGGCGCGCGCTCAAGGGCAAGACGCTTTATGTGCCGATGCCCGAACGCACCATCGAAGTTGAAGTCACCGATACTGTTTTCATCGACAAAGAGGGAGTGCGCCTCAATGGCTGATATCGCTCACGCCAACCGTATGGAACCGCTTGCCGGACGCGTCGCAGGTGCTGCCGGCGTTACACTCACTCCGGCAACACCTGCGCGCCGTGTGTCACTCAGGGGCGGCTCTTCCGATGTACAAGCGCTTTCGAAGGTCTTGGGCCTTGAATTGCCGATGTCCCCGAAGACCTCGGCGAGCAATGCGCAGGGACGTATCGCCGCCTGGCTCGGGCCGGACGAATGGCTGATCGTCGATGAAGATGGTGATCCGCTGGCTGATCTTGGTAAGGCCGACGTCCTGCATTCTGCCGTTGATATTTCTCACCGCAACACCGCGATCCTGGTTTCCGGCATGGGCGCGCGCGCGACACTGGAAAGCGGCTGTCCGCAAAACCTTGGCGACAAGGACTTTCCCGTTGGTTCCGTTACGCGCACGGTGCTGGGCAAGATCGAGGTGGTGATCCTGCGCACCGGCGAGACTGACTTCCGGGTGGAATGCTGGCGTTCGTTTTCAGACTATGCCTTCGGCATGCTCAGCGAAACCGCGAAGGATTGTCTGGCGTAACGCTATTGCTCATCGAGGGCTTAGGCTTCCTGCCAGTCCTTCGGGTCGAACTGGATGATGGTCAGCCACGTGGCAGTCATGGCCGGCTTCTTGCCGCCTTCAATCTCAATCGTCACGTCGTAGGTAGTCATCATCCTGCCGGCGCCGCGAAGCCTTGCGTCCTTGAGCGAGAACCGGCCACGGATGCGGCCGTCAACCGGCACCGGTGCCATGAAGCGGATCTTGTTGAAACCGTAATTGATGCCGAAATGGTCCTCCTTCACGCGTGGCACGGCATCGGTGTGCATGGCGGACAGCATGGACAGCGTCAGAAAGCCATGGGCGATTGTCCCGCCGAAGGGTGTTTCTGCGGCACGCACCGGGTCGACGTGGATGAACTGGTGGTCGTCCGTGGCATCGGCGAAGACGTCGATCCGTGATTGCGGCACGTCCATCCACTTGGACACGCCGAGTTCGGTTCCGACGAGATCCTTGATCTTGTTGATTGAAATTTCTCGCTGCACGTAAATCTCCCCAGTTCAAACGTGTATCGGTTGCGCATTGAATAGTGGAATACATCAATCAATGCATCACCTTAATCAAACCGGATCAGTATGAAAAACGGAAGGCCGCTACCGGCCACGTAAACCGACGAACGGGAAGGTCAGCCCGGCATTTCCCGCCAGCAGACCACCGAGCGCGGCGGGACGGGTTTTTCAATCGAGGCGCGGGGACTGGCCGGGCACCACAGGCCCTGAGAGGTGGGAAGCACACAGCGCACCGGCTCGTGGCTGCGGTTGAAGACCACTGTCAGGCGCTTGCCGGGCGGTCCCAGCACCATTATGAAGCTGTTGCGGCTGTCATCTTCCCAGTCCGCCGGTGTCATCGGCTGTCCTTGAGCGGTCAACCAGGCGACCTGGTCCGGATCCTGAGACCCGTCGCTGTCGCTGAGGAATGACATCCGCCCGAGCAGGGGTGAGGTTTCTCTCAACTCGGCCCAGGCGCGTGTGAATTCCAGCCGGTCCTGATTGAGGCCATTCCAGTTTCGCCAGGTAATGGGATTGTCCTGCGCATAGGCATTGTTGTTGCCGTGCTGGCTATGGCCGAATTCGTCGCCGGCGGTCATCAGGATGGTGCCGCGGCTGGCAAACAGCGTTGCGATCAGGGCACGGGCATCGGCCTCGCGCGCGGCACGGATGTTTTCGTCCTCGCTTGCCCCTTCCACCCCGTTGTTCCAGGAGTAGTTGGCGTTATGCCCGTCGCGGTTTTCTTCGCCGTTGGCTTGGTTGTGCTTTTCTTGAAAACACACCAGATCCCCCAGCGGAAAGCCATCATGTGCGGCAACGAAGTTGATGCTGCGGGTTCTCGTGGCGCTGTTGCGGGCGAAAATATCGGACGAGCCCGAAAGCCGCGTTGCCAGCGCGCCGGTCATGGCGTCATCACCGCGCCAGTAGCGGCGAATGTCGTCGCGGGCATGGTCGTTCCACTCGAGCCAGGGCGGGCCGAAATTGCCGAGCTGGTAGCCGCCGGGACCGATGTCCCATGGTTCGGCGATGAGCACCCGGTCATGCAACACCGGGTCATCGACGATCAGCTGCAGCAATTTTGCGTCAGGGGAGAACCCATTGGCGTCGCGGCCGAGGATCGGCGCCAGATCGAAGCGGAAGCCGTCGATTCCGGCCTGGGTTACGAAGTGGCGCATGGTCCTGAGCACCAGTTCCTGAACTTCCGGCTGGTCGCAAGCCAGCGTGTTGCCGCATCCGGTGTCATTGATCAGTGTACCCGGAGTATGCGCGTCGTGGCGGTAATAGGTGGCATTGCTCAGCCCGCGCAGAGACAGGGTCGGGCCGTCGTTATCGCTTTCACCCGTGTGATTGAAGACCACATCGAGAAGGACGCCGATACCAGCCGCGTGCAGCGCCTCCGCAGCATGACGCAAATCGGCGATGCCGCCGGGTGCAAGACGCGGGTCCAGCGCCATCATGGTCACGGGATTGTAGCCCCAGGCATTGGTCAGCTCCAGCGGCGGAAGATGGCGTTCATCGATCCAGGCTGCGATCGGCATCAGTTCTACTGCGCTGACATTCAGTCTGCGGAGATGCTCGATGATAGCGGGATGCGCCAGCGCGCGCAGTGTGCCGCGATCCGCCTCCGGCACCTCTGGGTGCAGCTGGGTGAAAGCCTTTACCGGGATTTCATAAATCAGACCGCCCGGGTCAAAGCGCGGACGGCCTGGATTAAGCGGCGGCAGCGGTACTTCCAAGATGGCTTTGGGGACGATACTCTGGGTATCTTTCCCAAATTCCCCTAAACGGGGATCGTAGAAGAAAGGCCGGTCAAGCCGGAGAGCAAAGGGGTCAACAAGCAGTTTGGAGACATCGAACCGGTGCCCTGCTTCTGGCTGCCAGGGGCCGTCTGCACGTAGACCATAGCGCGCGCCGGGCTTGAGCCCGGGAACCAGAATCGTGAATTCACCGCCGTCGCCAGCTTCAAGATCATGACGAGCAATTTCAGTGTCGTGCGGGTCAAACAGGCAGAGCGTGACCGATGAAGCTGATGGTGCCCGCACGGTAAACCGGACGCCCTCGGCACTCAGTTCTGCGCCCGGAGTTCCCGGAACACCAAAATCCATGGTTCCGCTCATCAGGTGATGACGGTTGGGGCATCGCGCCCGGTGTGCTTGGTGATGCCGGCGATCTCTTCGGCGGCTTCGATCAGCGGTCGGAGAGCGGCCTGGGTTTCCTGATCGTGTAGAGCGGGATCGGGTTCATAGCGCTCCATGTAGATCCGCAATGTCGCGCCGGAAGTGCCGGTGCCCGACAGTCTGAAGACAAGGCGCGATCCGCCTTCGAAGAAGATCCGCAGGCCCTGATTGTGGCTAACCGATTGGTCCACCGGGTCGTGATAGGTGAAACTGTCGGCTTTCTCGATCGTCAGGGAGCCGGTTTCGAGCCCGGGCAGGCGGTCGAGTTTTTGCTCAAGGGCTTGCATGAGCGAATTGGCCTTATCGGTCTCGATTGCTTCGTAATCATGACGCGAATAGTAGGTCCGGCCAAATTCGGCCCAATGATCCTGAACGATTTCGAGCACGCTCTGACGCCGGACTGCGAGTATGTTGAGCCACAGCAGCACTGCCCAGAGGCCGTCTTTCTCACGGACATGATCAGAGCCGGTGCCCGCACTTTCCTCGCCGCAGATGTTGCAGCGTCCGGCATCAAGCAGATTGCCGAAAAACTTCCAGCCGGTCGGTGTCTCGTGCATTTCGACCCCGAGCTTCGCCGCAACCCTGTCGGCGGCACCACTGGTGGGCATCGAACGGGCGATGCCCTTGAGCCCGTCCTTGTAGCCCGGTGCGAGATGCGCATTGGCCGCCAGCATGGCCAGCGAGTCTGATGGGGTGACGAATATGCCCTTGCCGATGATCAGGTTGCGGTCGCCGTCTCCATCGGAGGCGGCACCGAAATCGGGTGCAGTTGAGCCCATCATCAGGTCGTAGAGAGCCTTGGCGTGAACAAGGTTCGGGTCGGGATGATGACCGCCGAAATCTTCAAGTGGCGTGGCATTGAAGACCGATGCCGTGTCGACACCGAGACGACGCACCAGGATCTCGGTTGCGTAGGGACCTGTGACGGCGTGCATGGCATCAAAGGCCACCTTGAAACCGTCCTTGATCATGGCGCGCATGGTGTCGAAATCGAACAGTGTTTCCATCAGCTCGGCGTAGTCGGCAACTGGGTCGAGGACTTCGATGGTCATGCCGCCTGCTTCAAACAGGCCGATCTGATCGAGATCCACATCGTCAAAATCGGCGATATTGTAGTGATTGATAGCCTGCGACCGAGCGTAGATCGCATCGGTGATTTTCTCCGGCGCCGGTCCGCCGTTGGAAATGTTGTACTTGATCCCGAAGTCCTCGTTGGGGCCGCCCGGATTGTGGCTGGCCGATAGGATGAGACCGCCAAACGCCTTCTTCTTGCGGATCAGGTGCGAAGCGGCAGGTGTCGAAAGAATGCCGCCCTGGCCGACCAGTACGCGGCCAAAGCCGTTGGCGGCTGCCATGCGGATGGCGGTCTGGATGACCTCGCGATTGTAGAACCTGCCATCGCCGCCGATCACCAGCGACTTGCCGTCAAATCCTTCAAGACTGTCGAAAATCGACTGGATGAAGGCTTCGGTGTAGCCCGGCGTCTGAAACACAGGGACCTTCTTGCGCAGCCCGGAGGTGCCGGGTTTCTGGTCAGGGAAGGGGGTGACGGGTACGGTCCGGGTCATGGTTTTTTACTCTTTGGTACAAGAAGTTCGGCATACAGGTTGGCATAGCGCAGGGCGCTGCGATCCCAGGAAACATCGGCTTTCATGCCGCGATTTTGCATTCTTTCCCAGAGCTTGGGGTCGGCAAATGCCCTAACTGCGCGGCGCAGCGCCTCGCGCAGAGCATCGGGCGTGACCGGAGAAAACTGAAAGCCGGTTGCTACCTCGGCCGCGACTGCCGCCTCGTTGGCATCGATGATCGTGTCGGCAAGCCCACCGGTGCGCGCCACCACCGGCACATTGCCATAGCGCAGTCCATAGAGTTGGGTCAGTCCGCAGGGCTCGAATCGCGACGGAACCAGGATCACATCACCACCGGCCTGTATCAGATGCGACAGCGCTTCATTGTAGCCAATGACCAGTCCTATGTCGCCCGGCTGCCGTTCGGCAGCGGATTGCAGTGCCAATTCGAGAGCCTCGTCACCGGAGCCGAGGACTGCGAGCCTGCCGCCCATGGCGACAATGTCGTCAGCGAGCTCTGTGAGAACATCAATGCCCTTCTGCCAGGTGAGGCGGCTGACCACGGTGAAGACTGGCTTGGCGGTGTCTTCAAACTTGAAATAGTCGGCGAGAGCCTTGCGGTTGGTTTGGCGTTTCTTTGGCTTTGCCAGGCTGTAATTGGCGGCAATTATCTTGTCCGATGACGGATCCCAGACGTCGGTGTCAATGCCGTTGACGATGCCATGAAGGCTGTCGGCCCGGGCATTGATCAGGCCGTCCAGGCCCATGCCGAAGGCCGAAGTGCGGATTTCTTGGGCATAGGTGGGGCTGACGGTGGTGATGGCGGTTGCCATTTGCAGGCCACCCTTGAGGAAGCTGACATCGCCATAATATTCGACGCCATCCATCGAGAACACAGATTGAGGCAGCTCGAGCTTCGGGAAGATATCCGGGCCGAACTGGCCCTGAAACGCAATGTTGTGGATGGTCACGACTGTCGGGGTCGAAGCCGCGGTGCCCTGCATCATGTAGACCGGTGTCAGTCCGGCCTGCCAGTCATGGGCATGCACGATGTCCGGCGTCCAGTCGTCCAGCGCGCCCTCGGCGATGTTGGCAGCCGCGCGGCACAGGGCAGCAAACCGCAGCCAGTTGTCTGGATGATCTGCGTTGTCTGCATTGGTGTAAGGGCCGCCCTCACGGTCAAACAGTTCCGGAGCGTCGAGGACGAGGTAATCTACTCCGTCCAGAACGCTTGCGAGGATTGTCGCGCTCACACCCAGAAGATTGTCAAACTTGACCAGCGGCACCGGGTTGCGGAGTTTTGCCATGACTTGCTGGTAGCCCGGGAGCAGAACCCGCATGTCCACGCCATGCGTCGACAGCGCGGCGGGCAGGGCGCCCGCGACATCTGCCAGACCGCCGGTCTTGATCAGTGGGTACACCTCGGAGGCGACAGAAAGCACTTTCATTCGTAAATCAGCCCCGCACGGTCAAGCATGTCCTGGGTAATCAGGCATATCCCCGATTCAGACCGATGGAAACGGCTGGCGTCGAGTTCGGGGTCTTCTCCCACAACAAGACCGGCCGGGATCTTGACGCCACGGTCGATCACCACCTTGGAAAGGTTGGCGTGCCTGCCGATTACGCATTCGGGCAGCACCACCGCTTCGTTCAGGTTCGAGTAGGAGCGGCACAAAACACCCGAGAACAGCAAGGACTGGTGAATTTCCGAGCCGGAAATGATGCAGTCGCCCGAAACCAGCGAAGAAAGTGCCATGCCGCGGCGGCCTTCTTCATTGTGCACGAATTTTGCTGGGGGGCGGATCTCGGCATAGGTCCAGATTGGCCAGGAGCGGTCGTAGAGATCGAGTTCCGGCAGGATCTCGGTGAGATCGATATTGGCCTGCCAGTAGGCGTCGACCGTCCCGACATCGCGCCAGTAGGCTTCCTTGTCCGGTGTCTCGCGAACGCAGGATTCTGAAAACCGGTGCGCGACGGCTTTTCCGTGTTCAACGATGTAGGGGATGATGTCCTTGCCGAAATCGCGGCTTGATCCGGGGGTCGCGGCATCACGGCGCAGCTCGTCCATCAGGAAATCGGTGTTGAAGACGTAGATACCCATCGATGCCAGAGCGACATCCGGATTGCCCGGCATGGCCGGCGGATCGGCCGGTTTTTCGACAAAGGCTACGATCTCGTCCTGTTCGTTGACATGCATGACGCCGAAGCCGGTCGCATCCATGCGTGGCACTTCGAGACAGCCAACAGTGACATCTGCGCCGGAATTGACGTGCTGCTGCAGCATCAATTCATAATCCATCTTGTAGATGTGATCACCGGCCAGAATGACCATGAATTTCGGCTCGTAGGCTTCGATGATGTCGATGTTCTGGAAGACCGCATCAGCGGTACCGTCGTACCACTGGGTTTCGGACACGCGCTGGCTTGCGGGCAGGATGTCAAAGCTTTCGTTGCGTTCCGGCCGGAGAAAGTTCCAGCCGCGCTGCAGGTGCCGGATGAGAGAGTGGGCCTTGTACTGGGTGGCGACACCGATGCGTCTGATGCCTGAATTCAGTGCATTGGAGAGGGCAAAATCGATGATCCGCGTCTTGCCTCCAAAATAGACCGCAGGCTTGGCGCGGCGATCGGTGAGTTCTTTCAGCCTACTGCCACGGCCGCCTGCAAGCACATAGGCCATGGCGTCTCGGGCCAGTGGCTGAACCCTTTTATTCTCCATTTTTACCTCCCTTTTTGCCTCGATCCGGTTTACTCCGGCTTGAACATCAGTGTGGCCAGCGGCGGCAGTGTCAGTTCGGCAATCGCACGACCCTCCTGAGCTCGTGTCTCCACCTTGCCGAGATTGCCCTTGCCCGAACCACCGTAATCGGTGGAGTCCGAATTGAAAATTTCCAGCCAGTTACCGCTCTGCGGCATCGGAACCTGGTAGCTGGTGAGAACTTTTGGTGTGAAGTTGGAGACAACGACCACCGGATCTTCACCCGGTGTGCGGCGAACCCAGGCGAACACCGAATTGGCGTCATCATCGGCGATAAGCCACTCAAAGCCTTCCGGCTCGCAATCGCGGGCATGCAGCGCAGGTAATTTGGCGTAGAGCCGGTTAAGGTCGCGCACGAGATCCTGCATGCCGTGATGGCGCGGATCATCAAGATGATCCCAGTCAAGCTGGCGGGCTTCGCTCCATTCGCCGCGCTGGGCAAATTCCTGTCCCATGAACAACAGCTTCTTGCCAGGGTAGCCCCACATGAACCCATAATAGGCGCGCAGATTGGCGAATTTCTGCCATTCGTCACCTGGCATCTTGAGCAGCATAGAGCCTTTGCCATGGACGACTTCGTCATGAGAAATCGGCAGGACGAAGTTTTCCGAAAAGGCGTAGAGCAGACCGAAGGTCAGGTCGGTATGGTGGTGCTTGCGGTAAATCGGATCGCGCTGAATGTAGGACAGGGTGTCGTGCATGAAGCCCATATTCCACTTGAACCCGAAGCCGAGGCCGCCCTCGTGAACCGGTGCCGAGACCTTGGGCCAGGATGTTGATTCCTCGGCAATGGTAACGACGCCGGGATGGCTGCCATAGACCGCCTTGTTCATGTTCTCGAGAAAACCGACTGCGTCGAGGTTTTCCCGGCCGCCATCCTTGTTGGGGACCCACTCGCCCTCCTTGCGCGAGTAATCGAGGTAGAGCATGGACGCGACAGCATCTACGCGCAGACCATCGATATGGTAGGTTTCTGCCCAGAACAGTGCATTGTTGACCAGGTATGAGGAAACTTCCCGGCGCCCGAAATTGTAGATCGCGGTGTTCCAGTCAGGATGAAATCCCTGACGCGGATCTGCATGCTCATAAAGCGCAGTGCCGTCAAAGTGCGACAGCCCATGCTCATCGGTCGGAAAATGCGCCGGCACCCAATCGAGGATGACACCAAGACCGACCTGGTGCGCGCCATCAACGAAGCGGGCAAAACCCTCTGGCTCGCCGAAGCGGGCGGACGGCGCGTAAAGTCCTGTGGTCTGGTATCCCCAGGACGGGTCGTAGGGATGTTCGGAGACTGGTAGAAACTCGATATGAGTGAAGCCCATTTCCACGCAATAGGGGATCAATTCATCAGCCATCTGATCCCATGACAAGAAGCCACCGTCGGCATGCCTGCGCCAGGACCCGGGGTGAACCTCATAGATCGAAACAGGTTGGCGGCGCGCGTCGACCTTGCTCCAATGCGCCCGATGTGCACTGTCGTCCCAGGCATGATCGAGGTCCGATGCCACAATTGATGCGGTCGCGGGGCGGAGTTCCGCCCGGCGGGCAAAGGGATCCGCCTTGAGTGGCAGCCTTTCGCCGGTCGGTCCTATGATCTCATATTTGTAAGCTGCACCGGAGCTTACTCCGGGGGCGAAAGTTTCCCAGATCCCGACGTCGGCGCGCAATCGCATGACATGGCGGCGACCGTCCCAATCGTTGAAATCGCCGACCACCGACACCCGGCGGGCGTTGGGCGCCCAGACGGCGAAATGCACGCCTTTGCTGCCTTCGTGATGGATCAGATGCGCGCCCATCTTGTCGAAGAGCCGCAGATGCGAGCCTTCAGCGATGAAGTAATCATCCATTGGACCCAGCACCGGGCCATAGGAATAGGGATCCTCAACCTGCCAGGTATCGCCATGGGAATTTGCCGCTTTGTAACGCAGCGGCTGGCGTTCGGTGATGGCAATTCGGCCCTCGAACAGACCGGTCGTGGCGCCGGGTTCGAGCTGACCTGCAGGTGTGCCGTCCAGCGTCATGGCAACGAGGGTGTCGGCACCCGGGACGAAGGCGCGGGCCAGAAAGCCGCCATTGATTTCTTGAACGCCGAGAACAGAAAAGGGATTTCCATGCGTACCGGAAGCTATCGCTTCTGCTTCGTCAGCCGAAAGGTGAGGCACCCTGGTTTCGGCGTCTGGCACGTTTCCCTTTTGGGTCATGGGCCGGCTTTCCATATTTCCTTTGCATACTGGCGAATGGTGCGGTCCGAGGAGAACCAGCCGACACGCGCCGTGTTCAAGATAGTACGGCCATACCAGGCCTCTTCGTCAACCCACAAACTGTCAACCTGGCGCTGTGCCTTTGCATAAGCGTCAAAATCGGCAGCAACCATGAACCAGTCGTGGTCATAGAGTCCGGCTATGAGATCGGTGTAACGGTTGCGGTCATCAGGGCTGAAGACGCCTGATGATATGGCGTTCAAGGCTTGCGACAGTTCCGGCGATGCCTCGATGATGCCGCGTGGGTTGTGGCCGGTGGCACGGCGGTCGGCGACCTCGGACGCGGTCAGGCCGAAGATGACAATGTTGTCGTCACCGACGCACTGCTTGATCTCGACATTGGCACCATCAAGCGTGCCGATGGTCAGCGCGCCATTGAGCGCGAACTTCATGTTGCCGGTGCCTGATGCCTCCATGCCGGCAGTGGAAATCTGCTCGGAGAGATCGGCCGCCGGAACCATGACTTCGGCAAGCGAGACATTGTAGTTCGGTATGAAGGCGATTTTCAGAAGCCCGCGGACCGCCGGGTCATTGTTGATCACCCTGGCTACATCATTGGCGAGTTTGATGATCAGCTTGGCATTGTGATAGCTCGGCGCCGCCTTGCCGGCAAAGAATTTTACCCGCGGGGTCCAGTCGCGCTCGGGGTGCGAGCGCATCTGGTCATAGAGCGCCACAGCCTCAATGATGTTGAGCAATTGCCGCTTGTACTCGTGGATCCGCTTGATCTGGATATCAAACATCGCCGACGGATCGACCCTGATACCCATGCGGCGCGCCACCAGATTGGCCAGCTTGACCTTGTTGTCGCGCTTGACGGCAGCAAATCGGGCGCGGAATTCGGCGTCACCAGCGAAGGCGTCGAGCGCGGATAGCTTTTCGGCGTCATCCATGAAATCGTCGCCGATGGCGTCGCGGATCAGCGAGAACAAGCCCGGATTGCACTGCATCAGCCAGCGGCGTGGGGTGATGCCGTTGGTCTTGTTGTTGATGCGGTCTGGATAGAGGCCGTGCAGGTCGGAAAAAACCGTCTGCTTCATCAGGTCTGTGTGCAGCGCGGACACGCCATTGATGGAATGCGAACCGATGAAGGCCAGATTGCCCATGCGGACGCGACGCTCGCCACCTTCATCGATCACGGAGACGGATCTGATCTGGTCTTCGTCATAGCCGCGCTCCTTGCGAGCCTGGCGCAGAACCTTGGCGTTGATGGCGTAGACCAGTTGCATGTGACGCGGCAGCAAGCGCTCGAACAGCGGCACAGGCCAGCTTTCCAGCGCTTCGGGCAGAAGCGTGTGGTTGGTGTAGCTGAAGGTCTTGCGGGTGATGTCCCAGGCGGGATCAAACTCTATCTGGTGGACGTCGATCAGAAGCCGCATCAATTCGGCCACGGACACCGCAGGGTGGGTGTCATTGAGCTGGATCGCCACCTTGTCGGGCAGCGTGGTCAGGTCGTTGTATTGCTGCAAGTGGCGGCGCAGGATGTCCTGAAGCGAGGCCGAGGAGAAGAAATACTCCTGGCGCAGCCGCAGTTCCTGACCGGCCGGTGTTTCATCAGCGGGGTAAAGCACCTGTGTGAGGGCCTCGGCCTTGTTGCTTTCACGCAGCGCGCCGATGTGATCGCCGGCATTGAAAGCGTCAAGCAGGATCGGATCGATCGGCTGGGCAGTCCAGAGCCTGAGCGTGTTGACCCGGTTGGCACGCCAGCCGACGACCGGTGTGTCGTAAGCCACGGCCATCATGCGTTCCTGGGGTTTCCAGATGTACCGCTGGGTCTCGTCGGCTTCGGCGTCTATTGTCTCGACTGATCCGCCGAACCCGATTTCGTAGGCGCTCTCGTGGCGGGGAAACTCCCATGGGTTGCCATGGCTAAGCCAGGTTTCCGGCAGCTCCACCTGCCAGCCGTCACTCATCTGCTGCTTGAACAAGCCGTGGACATAGCGGATGCCATAGCCATAAGCGGGAATGTCGACGGTTGCCATGGACTCCATGAAACACGCAGCAAGTCGTCCAAGGCCGCCATTGCCGAGTGCAGCGTCAGGCTCCAGAGCCGCCACGGCGTCAAAATCGACGCCTAGCGATTGCAGGGCTTGCTGAACTTCCTCAAGCAGGCCGAGATTGGTTATGGCATCGCGAGTCAGCCGACCGATGAGGAATTCCAGCGACAGGTAATAGACCCTCTTGCTTCCCTCCTCATAGGTCTTGCGGGTTGAGGCCATCCAATGGTCAATGACACGATCGCGGATCACCAGGATGGTGGCCGTCATCCAGTCATGCGGTTTTGCAACCTTGGCGTCCTTGCCGATCGAATAGGTCAGGCGTTCGATGATGTCTGCGGCCAGAGTGGCAGATTCACCGCTGCGGGGCGCGGGAGCGGGAAGATTGGCAGTGGCGGACTTGGATATCATGTGATGTCCCATTCGGCTTGGAGTGGCGCTCGGCGCCGAGTCGTCTTGTGAGCAACATGCATTTAAGCAATGAATGATATTTGCGGCAATATCCAGCAATTAAATCCATTAGATTGACGAATTTTGAAGTAAATCGGGTCTTTCCAGAAAAATCAACTTCGCAGATCCGTCGCTCTTGTGCGAGCGGCGAAACAGCTGGAGCGTGAGGTGCTTTTGGAGATTGGCCGTGTGCAGCGGTTGATCCTCTTCTGTCTAGTCGACCGTCAAGAGTTTGGATGCAATGCGCTTTTTGAGGTGCCGGTTTACAGCTGCTCGGTCAGGACAGAAATACATTTTACCCTTACATCTGTCCCTCAATGCTGCGAGATCGGAAAACATGGGCGATTTTTGCAACCCCGCAGCCTCCATCAGGGAGACACCGAGATAGGCAATGTCGAGACTGTTGAAATCAAAAGGTGACATATCGACCTGCGTGCCGACGCCATGGATGGTGAAGTAACTCAGATAGGCAGAGGAGCTGAGCTCGTTGACTGCAAAGTCCGGATTGAGCCGGGTCACGATCTCGCGGGTGGCAAAGGACTGGTGGTCGCCAAATTCAAGGACGACTGCAGGATGATCGGAACCTTCCGCTTCAGCCTGATCGAGGAACCAGTGAAAATCTCTCTGGGACTGGGCGACACGCCGGACATATTCATCAAGCTCGAATATGCCGCTTTCGCCGAGGCCGTCGGGATCGGGTTCCGCCAGTTGCCGTGAATAGGGCGAATGGGCAAACATGGTCTGCACCTGGAGAAACAGTGGCCGACCGTCTGTTTTGCGATGGTCTTTGATGTAGTTGCGGGCAGCTTTAAAATAGAACCGGTCCGGATGAGCGTACTCGCTGGCACCAATGCGATCGTAATCAAGGACGTCATCTATGCCGATCGATTCGAGAAATGGGCCTTCGTTGACGAAACCGTGTGCCATCGGCATCAGCACAGCGGTCTTGTAGCCGCAGCGGGCAAATTCGCTTGCCAGCGACTGATGTACGTTGCCCTGCATGGTGGTGGTCAGGTACGGCGCGCGCCAGCCAAAATCGAGACTCGAAAGACCGGTCATCAGCGAGAAATTTGAAATCCAGGTGCCACCACCGAAGGTTTCGACACGCAGCGCGTGCCGGGTTCCATCGGAAGACTTGAAATCCTCCGAGAACCTCTGCTCCATGCCGTACTGCTCAAATCGGCTCAGGTCGATTTGGCTTTCACTGAGCACCACAAACACGTCAGGCTTGGGACCGATCATGTCGCAGGGCCCTGCTGGCGGGAACGGATCGACCTCCGGCATGCCGGCAAAGTGTTCGGCAACGCCTTCACCAAGGGCGGCGTCGCGCACGTCGAGCAGCGAAACGAAGAAAGCAGAAGCGTTAAAGCCGCCGAGATAATGAAAATAGCGGGGTTCACCGGCCTTGAGCGGGTAGCTGATCGGGAGGATCGTGAAAGTGACTGCGACGATACCACTGCGCCGAAGTGCGCTGATATCCCATTTTTGATCGTGAACAAAGACGAAAGATAGCACGATCAAGGCTGCGATGATCAGCGCAACAACTGGAACAATGTAAACCGCAAAGCCGCTCAGCAAGAAGGTGAAAGCCTGTGGATCGGTGCCGGTGAAAACCACATCATAGATATGGAGATCAAACCCCTTGGTTCTGTATTTGAGGACGGAGGCTATGGACAGGATCGTCGTCAGAGCGAGTGCAGAGTAGAGCGAAAAATAGACCCGCCTGGTGATCAGGAACACCAAGGATGCAATGCCGAGTATGCACAGCATGACAAACGGCATGTGTTCGACGGCACGCTCGAGCATGTAAAGGAACGCTGCGCAGCCAAGCACAACCACAACCGCGAAGACCGGATGGAGCACCACCGCAGCAAGCCTTGTCATCAACGATTCTCGGTCGTTCCGGTCGGGATCAGCGTCTTTGTACAGCATGGCTGAGAAATGCATTGATTGCGGGCTGTTTCAAACGCAATGCGCAAACATCCTTAATGCCGAAGCCCGATTTGCGGCTGTAGGGCTTTGGCAAAAGTCAAGGCATGGCGATTGCCCGCGCTGCGTCGGCAGCTGCAAAGAGCCCAGGGGTTATCGGCCCGTCACCCGCCCATCCCGTGCCGTTTCCGGGCGTGTTGCGAGACATGACGATGGGCACCTTCAGGGTGAATACAGAGGCGGCGCTGCTGCTGGATTTCTGCTGCGGGAGGTTTGCTCCGGTGACCAACCGAGAGTGGATCCGCACGGCATGTTACGCGCGCGGAACGGAAGTCATTGATCAAGGGAAAAAGCGTCGACTGGTCGCGACTGCCGACTTGCTCGAGCTCGTGTAAGGATCAAGGCTTGGGATCGGATGGTGGGCGTAACAGGGATTGAACCTGTGACCCCTACAATGTCAATGTAGCGATTACAGCGGCATAGCCCGACTTTCCGGGAGAAGAGCACTATTTCAAACGGCAGAGAACAACGTTTTCGGAAGCTGGTGTCAATTCTGCGGCGTTCTTTAGGTTCAATGAACCAAGGGCACTATGTGCCCCGGAATTCCATTTTCTCGGATTGCGCAGCTGCAGCACCAACGGTCCATCACCTAAACCCCGAATGGCCACGGCCCCGGAAAGCTTCCAACCGGGAGGATGGCGGAGACCAGAGCGGGCGTCGGTGCGTCCAGCCATTTGTAGACGGTGACACCGCCGGGTTCGAGGATCAGGTCATTCGTGGTGTCCGTACGGTAATCGAGATGGACCGCATGGCAGGGCGCCGGTGCTATCTGGCAGGTCACCTTGCCGATCTGCGTCGTGGCAGCGCGATGGACATGGCCCGAAATCATCCGCACTTGGCCGGTATGGTTCTCCAGTCGCTGCATGAGTGCTGCGCCATTGCGCAGATTGTCCTCATCCATCGCCTTGATGCCGGTGTGCATCCACGGATGATGCGTGGCGATGACCGCCGGGCGGTTGCCGATATCGGACAAAACCCGGTCGGCATAGGCAAGCCCCTGTTCCGACAATTCCCCGTGGTGCGCCCCGTCCAGCAGCGTATCAAGTCCGATCAGCGTGAAGGCTTCGAAATCCTTGCGCCACTGGATCGGGCCGCTTTCGGGCATCCAGTCTTTGCCGGCAAATTGGGCACGCATGGTTTCACGGTGATCGTGATTGCCGGGGATGGCGCGCCAGGATAATTCGAGCCGCGCCATGATCCGGGTGAAGCGGTCATATTCCTCCACCGTGCCGTGGTCGGTGAGGTCGCCGGTGACGATGGCGCATTCGACGTTACCGAGCAGCGGCAGCCGCTCGTTGATCGTGGTGATCGCGGTTTCAAGTGCTGCGGCGGTATCGGACCGGCCATAGGCAAGTTCGCCGGCCGGCAGGATGTGAGTATCGGTAATCTGTATGAAAGAGGACATTCAGGCTGCTTTTTGGTCTGCGGACAAGGTGATGACGGCTTCCGGCGCAATGGCAATCCGGATGGTCTCTCCGGGTCCCGGTGCACTCGCCCCGCGATGCAGCGCATAGAGAGAATCTTCCGTCACGCCGGACAGCGCGATGCGGTAATGGGTGCCGAGGAAGGTGACGGTTTCGACCCTGGCTTCAAGCGGTCCGTTGGGATCGATACAGACGTCTTCGGCACGGACGAAGGCCTGCAACCCGTCGGATGCTGTAGCAAGCGGCAGGGCGCCGCCTTGAAGGTGAAGCCTGTCCTTGTCGATCCGGCCTGCAAGCGGCATGGCATGGCCGACAAAGCGGGCGACGAAAGGCGTTGCCGGATTGCGGTAGAGCGCTTCGGGGGTTCCGATCTGGGCGACCTCGCCCTGGCTCATCACCGCGACACGGTCGGCAATGGCCATTGCTTCGTCCTGATCATGGGTGACGAAGATCGCAGTGATGCGGAACTGGCGCAGCAGTTCGGCCAGTTCATCGCGCAACTGGTTGCGGAGCGAGGCATCAAGCGCGGAAAGCGGCTCGTCGAGCAGCAGGATCCGCGGTCGCGGCGCGAACGCGCGGGCAAGGGCGACGCGCTGGCGTTGACCGCCCGAAAGGGCTGTGACCGCGCGGGTGGCATAGGGTTCGAGCCGGCACAGTGCGATCACTTCATCGACACGGGCGTCGATTTCGTGTTTCGGCAGTTTCTGCATTTTCAGCCCGTAGCCGATATTGCGCCGCACCGACATGTTGGGAAACAGCGCGTAGGACTGAAAAACCATGCCGACCTTGCGCCGTTCCACCGGCAGGGCTGCGACATCCTCGTCATCAAAGCGGATTTCGGCGCCGGGTTCGGCAGTTTCCAGACCGGCGATGATTCTGAGCAGCGTAGACTTTCCGCATCCGGAAGGACCGAGCAGCGAGACGATCTCGCCCTGGCCGATTTGCAAATCGGTCGGAAGCAGCGCGCGGGTTCCTCCGGGAAACGTCTTGGCGACATTTTTCAAAACGAGTGTCATTGCATGATCCTTTGCGCGCGCGCGCTGGCCCATTGCATGGCCATGAGTAGGGGAACGATCATCACGAAGAAGACCAGCGTGTAGGCTGACGCGATCTCGAGCCGCATGGACGCATAGGAATCGGCCAGCCCGACCGGCAGGGTCTTCGTCAGCGGGGTATGCAGCATCCAGGTGAGGTTGAATTCGCCGATTGAAAGCGTAACCACCGTGAGCGCACCGGCAAGAATACCCGGCAGGGCATTGGGCACGACGATGTCGACAAACCGGCGCGCCGGCGAGGCTCCGAGCGAGGCGGCGCCTTCTTCCAGGGTTTTGAGGTCAATCGCCGCCAGCACCGAGAGCACCGACCGCACCATGAAGGGCAGTGTGTAGAGCACATGGCCGACGAGGATGAAGGTCCAGTTGACGCGAAATCCCCGCACCGAGCCGTAAAGCTGCAACAGCGCAAGCGCCAGGGCCAGACCGGGAATGGCCAGCGGCAGCGAGATGAATTCCTCGAGAATGCGCGAAGCCCGGCCGGGGTTGCGCGCCAGCGCATAGGCTGCGGGAACCCCAAGCACCAGCGTCACTGCCAGACAGGCCAACGCGAGCCGAATCGAGAGGAAGATGCTGTCGGAATAAAGCTCCCAGACCTCGCCGATCCAGGAGAGCGTCAAGCCGGAGGAAATGCCCTGGAAATAATTGACGGTGACGCCCGCCAGCACCGATTGCAGCGTTGGCACGAGAAGGAAGGCGCAGGCCGCAAGTGTGACCAGCAGCTGCAGCAGTTTTGCGGGGGATTTCAGCATCTCAACCTCCTGCCGCCACGGTGCCGCCGGAGAACGCGCGTGCAATCAGCAGCATTGCCCAGGTGACAAGGCCGAGCACGACGGACAGCGCCGAGGCCATGGCGAAATTGGCTGAAAGCGTGAACTCTGTGTAGATCACCATCGGCAGCACATCGATGTCTGTTGCCAGCGTGAAGGCTGTGCCGAAAGCACCCATCGCAGTGGCAAAGGCAATGGCGCCAGCTGCAACAAGCGCAGGCGCCAGGGCCGGCAACAGCACATCCATGATGATGCGATAGGGCGTCGCGCCAAGCGTCAGGGCTGCCTCTTCCAGCGCCGGATCGATTTTTTCGGCCGCAGCCATGACCGTCAGCAAGACTCGCGGGATGGAGAAATAGAGGTAGCCGAGAAACAGCCCGAACACCGAATAGGCAAACACCCAGTGGCCCGGCAGAAGCGAGTTGACGAGTCCCTGCCGGCCGCCGAGCAGGATGATCATGAACCCGACGACGACGCCGGGAAAGGCCAGCGGCAGGGTGAGGATCGACAACAGGATTCCGCGTCCGGCAAACTGGTTGCGCACCAGAAACAGCCCGGCGGTGGTGGAGATGGCAAGGGCTGCAAAGGTCACGGCGACCGAAACCGTCACTGTCTGCAGCAAGGCCGAGAGGTAGCGCGGCTTTTGCAGGATTTGCAGGTAGATGCCCCAACCCGCCTCGCTTTCGCCTGATCCCATGATCAGCCGTGCCAGCGGGAGAGCAAGAAACGCCATGGTGAAGATGGCAAGCGGCAGAAGGCACAGCATCACGAACTGGCGCGAGGTCATGGAGGGATTCCTGTTTGGTTGAAAAGGGCGGAACGTTGCCGCTCCGCCCGGATCGTCATGGCTGGTTACTTGACTTCGGAGAGATAGCGCTCGCTGAACCCGGCCTGTGCCTTTTCCATTTCCGCGTAGTCGACGGCCTGGGCGCGTTCATAGTCGCTGGCAGGCAGGAACTTGGCGGCAACTTCGGCCGGCAGCTCGATCGGACGGGCCGGCTGGAGATAGGCATTGGTCCAGATTGCCTGGCCTTCGTCGGACAGGATGTAATCCAGAACCTTCTTGCCGGCTTCCGCGTTCGGCGCGTTGGCAACCAGGCTCATCACGTAAGGCACGCGGACCGAGCCTTCGCACGGAAGCACGAATTCGAAATTGCCGGTTTCATCGTACTTGGCGCGGTAGGCGTTGAAGTCATAGTCGAACAGGATCGGGATTTCGCCGGAGACAACCCGCGCGAACGAGGTCTGCTTGGGGACGATCGGGCTGTTTTCAGACAGTTCCTTGAAGAAGGTGATCGCCGGGTCGAAGTTGTTCAGATCGCCACCATTGGCGAGGTTGACCGCCACGGCGCCGGCGTAGCCGACAAAAGCGGATGACGGGTCGAGGTAGCCAACCATGCCTTTATACTCCGGCTTGGTCAGGTCGCCCCAGCACTGCGGCACCGGTGCGCCGCCAAGCGCGTCGACGTTCACGAACAGGCCAAGCGTGCCGTAGTGGACGGCAAACCAGCTGCCTTCGGGATCCTTCAGGCCTTCGGGGATGTCGTCGAAGCCAGCCGGCTTGTAGGCCTCGACAAGACCTTCGCTGCCGGCCTTGATGCCGGTGGTGACGCCGTAATAGGCAACGTCGGCGACCGGGTTTTCCTTTTCCGCGACGAGCTGGGCGAATGTCTGGCCCGAGTTCTTGTTGTCATGCGGCAGTGTCACGCCGATCTTTTCTTCGATTGCCTTGAGCATCGAGGCCCAGTCGGCCCATTGCGGCGGGCAGTTGTAGCAGATGGCGTCTTCCGCAGCAGCGGAGGTGGTCATGGCAGGCATCGCAATGGTGCTTGCGAGAAGTGCTGCACAAACGATATGTTTCATGGGTTCATCCTTGTGAGAGTTGGGTCTTGAGCGAGGGAACAGACGGCGGCCGGGTTGCACCCCGGTCGTCGTCGTGGTTTTTCGAACGGGGTTCCGCCAGTGTGGCGCCCGCGCGAAAATGGAAGGGCAAGGGCGGCAGCTGCTCTGTCGCCACACCCTGCAAGGCTGAAAGAAGCGACCGCGCCGCCTGACGGCCAATCGCTTCAGGTTCGGTTTCGATGGTTGCCAGCGGCACCTCCAACAACCTGCCGATCTCGATGCCGTCGAAGCCGACAACGGACAGGTCCTGAGGAACGCGCCAGCCCAGTTGGCGCGCCGCTTTCTGCACGGCGATTGCGAGGAAATCATTGGAGGCAAAGATTGCCGTCAGGTCGGCATGCTCTTCCAGGATGGCAGACAGCTTGTGCGGCGTGTTGGCGTCCGCCTCGCTCAGTTCGATCAACACCGGATCGGTCAAACCGTGCGCCCTGCATTCGGCATGAAATCCCGCGTAGCGGTTCCGGGACCGGTCGGATGAAGCAAAGCGCAACGCCAGGAATCCGGTGCGGCGATGGCCATGGCCGGCAAATCTGCGGGCAACATCGCGGGCGGCTTCGAAATTGTCGACATGGGCTGTCACGAAACCATCGAGCGGATCATGAAACATCAGCGATACCGGAAGTCCGCGGAGCCGGGTCTGCTTCAATGCCTTGCTTCGATCGGGCGCCACCATGGTGACGATCAGTCCGTCGACATCCTTGGAGAGCAGCGTGGCGACGGCTTCGTTGTCGGCCCCACCATCATAGTTGGAGCTGGAAATCAGCAGCTGGTAGCCGGACCCGGCAAACTCGAGCTGGATGCCTTGCACAGCTTCGGCAAAAACCGGATTGACCAGCGAGGGAACCACGCAGCCGATTGTCATCGACTTGCTGCTCTGCAGAGCGCGGCCTTTGGCGCTGAAGGAAAAGCCCAGTTCCCGGGCTGCGTTTTCAACCTTTTCGCGGATCTCCGCACTTGCGGGGCCGGAATTGTTCAACACCCGACTCGCCGTCGCCACTCCGCACCCTGCTTCGCGGGCAACATCCTTGATGGTGATTTTGGCGTTCGGGTTCATGGCAATGCCAGCTCGTGTGGAAACGTTTCCACTGTTGCTAGCAGTGAATTGTCTCAGCCCTGTGACACGGTGGCGGGCTGCGATGGGTTCGCTCCGCGTCCCACGTTACCTTGCATATCTCCCCCATAGGACCTCAAGCGGTTGGAATTGCAAATGCAGCATATTGGTTAAGAGCTTCTAGTAAGGCTCATGAATATCCCCCGTCCGTTTCATTGAGCTAGGTTAGATAGCAAGGGTGTCGGCGAGTTTGCGCAAATGCGCAGGCAAGAAGCGGGCATAGATCCGGGGCGTTGTCTTGACGTTGTTTTTGCCCCAAGAACTGTGATACTTCCCACATTGAATGTCCGTCCTCGGCGAGCCATACAGCTGATGAATGCCGGAGCATGTGCGGTGAAACATCGGGTCTTCCAATAGCTTTCGCCGCAGCCTTCAGGCCTTTCTTGATTGATTTAATCGGATGACCGGCTCATTCGACCACATAGGGTGTGAGTGCTGCAGCTTTGGCTTCGACCAGGGTGGCCTTAAGCGAGGCATTCATCGGCACGGTCGCGCGACCCTTGCGGCGCGTTGTATCGAGTGGATCGCGCAGGGAGATGGTCTCAGCGAATGAACTGGTCCACATAATCGGCGCCCAGGCCGACGGCTTCGTAATGCTTTCTGCACATGTCGATCTTGGTGAAGACGTCCTCGAAGCCCATGGTCTTGCCATAGGGATCGACGTAGAGCATGACTCCGTTGACTTGGAAAAAGGTGATCATCTCCTCCACACCTTCGGGAACGACGAGAGTATGGGTTTCGCCCGGTGGCTCGTAGACATAGCCGCCTTCTTCGGCCACCCAGTCATGTTCGAGGTAGTGCCAGCGGCCTTTCAACACCCAGCCATGCACGCCTTGGGGATGACGGTGACGGGACAGGACGCCGGACTTCCTTACCTTCAGCAGGTTCATCCAGTAGCCTTGCGAGCGATTGAGACAGAGGGGCCGAAACCAGACGTTCTCTGCTTGCGGAACCCAGATGCGCTCATCCTTGGGCACCGCGTCCGGGATCACGATTTCCGGCAAAGCCTCTTCAGGGAACGGCAGCTGATAGGGCATCCGGGCGTCTGAATTGTTATCTTCAACAGGCATCTCGAGTTTCCTTACATTGCAGAGTAGCCGCCATCGACCGGATACACACTCCCGGTGACGAAAGAGGCTTGCTCAGATAATAGCCAGGCGACCAGGGCGCCGACTTCGGATGTTTTGCCCCAACGTGCTTGCGGTGTTCGTGCCAGGATTGGCTTGTTGCGATCGGGGTCGGAGCGTAGAGCCGTGGTCATCTCGGTTTCGATCCAGCCAGGCGCTATCGCATTGACGCGGATGCCGTCAGCGGCCCATTTGCCCGCGAGTGCCTTTGTCAGTTGGGCAACGCCACCTTTTGAGGCAGAGTAGGCCGGAACCAGCGGGCCGCCGAAATAGCTGAGCATGGAGGCGGTGTTAACGATTACGCCGCCGCTCTTGGCAAGCAAGCGATGCGCCGTGATGCATGTGCGCATGGTGCCGTTGAGGTTTATGTCGATTACCTTTTCGAATGTGGCAATCTCGTATTCGCCGCCGCGGACCAGGATCCCGGCGCAATTTACCAGCCCGTCAAGCTGTTCGATCTTGGCAAAGAAAGCCTGCACGGCATCCGTATCGCGAACATCCAGCACTGAAGCGGCTACGCCCGGATGGCTGGCACGGAAACTCGCGACCTCCTCCGAGCTCACTCCTGTGCAAGTGACGTTCCACCCGGCCTGCATCAAAGTCACAGCAACGCCTTCGCCGATGCCCCGCGTTCCACCGATGACAATCGCATGCTTCATTGTCATTCCTCACTCAAAAATGCTTCGACCGCGTCTGCCCGTGGGATCGGCGCCACCGCGCCGTAACCTTGCGTCGACAGAGCTGCGGCAGCATTTGCGTATCGAGCGGCTGCAAACGGATCGTCGCCCTCTACCAATCGTGCCAGAAAAGCACCGTCAAAGGTGTCGCCGGCAGCTGTCGCATCCAGAGCCTCGACCCGGCGGCCCTTGATGCGGCGGCGTTCGTCCTTGGTGGCGACCAGGGTTCCGTCTTCTCCGAGTGTGAGTGCTACAACACTGCAGCCTAGGGTGAGATAGAAATCCGCGATCTCGTCGGGGCCATCGAGGCCGGTCAACTGCCGGGCATCGTCGAGGCCGGGGAGAGCGATGTCGCACTGGGACATGGCGGCGTGGATGACGGCGCGGGCGCGTTGCAACGGCCACAGCTTGAGCCTGAGATTGGTGTCGTAAGAGACCTTGCCACCCGCGGCACGGACGCACGCGATAGCCTCGAAGACGGCATCAGCTGCAATTGCGGAGATACCTTGGCTGATGCCGGATACGTGCAGGACCTTTGCCGCTCGAAGCGCTTCAAGCGGAAGATCGGCCGGCCCCATGCGGCTGCTTGCCGAACCTGCGCGCATATAGCTGAACTCGTGTCCGTCAGGGCCGTGGGTGACAAAATAGACCCCTGTATGTGCGTCCGTTACCTGCTTGACCGTCGAGGTGCCAATGCCCTCCTCAGCCCAAAGGTCCATGAACGAGTTGCCGAAAGTGTCGGTGCCAAGATGTGTCACGTAGCCGACGCGTGCGCCCTGTCGGGCCGCCGATATGGCACAATTTGACGTATCTCCGCCGTGTCCAGGCAGGTAGCTGCCATTGGCTTGCTGATTGAATTCGAGCATCGGTTCGCCCAGGCACAATATGTCGGGGGTCATGTGTTTCCTCGTAAGATTGGCGACCCGCAATCTGTTGCCGCAGCTTGCCGGTCGCCGGTTGAATTCAGATGCGTCCGTATTTCGCGAGGCCATCTTTGAGCGAGCCCGATGCAATGATCAGGCGGGCCTGCTCAGCTTCGCGGGTATCGATTTCCTGGGCCATCGCCAGGATCTCTTCGGCGTGTTCGCGGGGAACACGAACGACTCCATCGATATCCCCCACGATGATGTCGCCGGGTTTGACAATAATTTCACCGATCGCGACTTCCACATTGGAAGCAAGGGTCCGAATCCGACCAAGCGTGGTTCCTGGCGATACGCAACGCGAATAGACCGGGAAGTCATAATCCCGCCTGATCTCCACGATGTCACGCAGACCGCCATCCAGAACCGCTGCCTCGTGCTTGTTCGCCACCGCACCGGCGGTCATCAATCCACCCCAGAGCGCGACATCGGTGGTGCCGTTCGTCGAGATGACAATCACCGAGCCGGCATCTGCCTCGTCAATGGCGTCGATTGCGTGCTGTGGTGGGAGAAATTCGCCTGTAGGGCCTTCGAGGATGGTGACCGCAGGTCCTACGATTTTTCTCTCGTTTATCCGCGGCTTGAAGGATTCGGGCAAAAAGCCGGTCTTTCCGGCTATCTTGTCCACGGCGTCCGCCACCGACGCAGTTGCTGTCTCGCGGAAACCCGCGACGAGTTCATCTAGTGTCATGTTTTCTTCCTTTGAAAGCTCTTGTTGAGTGGGAAAAAATGCTGGGAGGAGAGTGCGGGGCAGGTGCCCCGCTGTTGTCAGGATGGGCTCCGGCGATACGGTCAACTTACTGGTATGCCGGGAAGGGCTCACCATCTGTTCACCCAGTTCTTGGGCTCCTTGCCGGTGAGAACACGGCTGATTTCAGTGGCGGCATTGCGCTGCAGCACGCCGACCGATCTCTCTGAATACCAGGCCGTGTGGTCTGTGAGCACGGTGTTGGGTGTCGATAGAAGCGGATGATCCTGCCGCACCGGCTCTTGCTCGAAAACATCGATTCCGGCACCGAAGATCAGGCCTTTGTGAAGCGCCTCGGCCAATGCCATCTCGTCGATTAACCCGCCGCGCGAGACGTTCACGACGATCGTCGTCGGCTTCATCTGTGAAAACAAACCGGCGTTCAGTATGTGTCGTGTCTGAGAGGTAAGCGGTGCATGGACGCTGACGACGTCGCTCAGCCGACAAAGATTGTTCAGGTCGGTTAGTTCAATTTGAGCGGCGTCGGCTGTTTCTTTGGAAAGGAACGGATCGAAAGCCAGGACCCGCTCAAATCCCAATGCCTGAAACCTGCGCGCTGTCGCTAGTCCTATGCGGCCGCATCCGACCAGTCCAAGCACGGCATTCTCGCGGCTTGGAATCAAGGCTGCCTGACCGATACCCCATTTGCCGTTTCGCACCTCCTGGTCACGGCACGGGATGCGGCGTTGGACTGCAAGGTAGAGCGCAACCGCATGTTCGCTGACTTCGTTTTCGGCGCCGTAGTCTGGGATGTTGGCAATGTAGATGCCCCGCTTGGTCGCAGCGTCAATGTCAATGTTGTCGACGCCGACACCGTAACGCACGATGATCTTCAAGTCCGGACAGATATCCATCAGGCCGGACGTCACAGCGCGCTCGCGCACCATGACGCCCAGAGGGTTGATGGTCTTTAGTGCAGAGGCCGCGTCCTGCTCGGGACCAATGGGAACCACTTTCAGCGCATGTTCTGAAAGGATCGATTCCTCGATTTGGTAGTCCGCATAGCCTGGTTCCAGAACGGCAATGGCACTTGCCATGACGCGACCTCTTTATTTTTATTAGTTGAAGGATTCGCGATAGGCGGCGACTGCCGCATCGAGTTTGTCCGGCCACTCAGCCCCGACTTCACCCACCACGAATTCCCGCACTGCTGGCTGCGCCGCTTCACGGAACATCGCCTTTTGCTCCGGGCTTACCGGGACGACAGTCATGCCTTTTTCTGAAAGGATCGCGGCTGCGTTGGCATCCTGGGCTGCGGTCATGCCCCGATGGATCACCTTTGAAATGTCTGTGCACTGGTTGACGGCGGTTTTTTCGACATCCGTCAGTCCCTGATAGAAGGCATCCGACATCAGATAGGCGTGCCAGCTAAACACGTGACCATCGAGCGTCACGTATTTCTGGTTCTGATAGAGCGAAGCATTGACGATATTGGTCACTCCGTTCTCCTGACCGTCCACGACACCCTGCTGCAATGCACCGGGCAGTTCAGGCCAAGGAACCGGAGTGGCAGAGGCACCGAGGCTTTCGACCAACGTCACCCAGACCGGCGCGGTCATAACGCGCATTTTCAGGCCGGCCATATCCTTGGGCTCGGCGACTGGACGCACATTGTTGGTAAAGTTGCGGACGCCGTTGTCGGCGACGCCGAACATGCGGATGCCCGTCTTGGCGACCATGTCTTCGGCCATTGCATCGCCGAATTCGCCGTCCATTACCGCCCAGGCCATAGCCTGATCATCAAAGAGATAGGGCAGGGCAAGAGCCGAAAATGGCTTGTAGGTCGCCGAAATCGGGCCGTCGTGAACCACTGCCATCTGGATAGATCCGAGTTGCAGACCCTCCACTACCTCGTTGTCGCCGGCGAGCTGCCCGGCAGGGTAGATCTGGACGTCGATCGACCCGGCCGTCTTGCCCTCGACGCAACTTTCAAAAGCGAGTGCCGCTGCATGTTTCGGCGAACTCAGGTCCGCGGACTGGAAATGTGCATACTTGAGATCCTTGGCCGATGCCGCGGATGCAGTGCCGAGAACTGCGATGGCCGCAGTCGTCGCCAAAAGTTTTGACATGGATTTCATATTGTTCCTCCTTCTCATGTCAGTTGGCAAACCCAAATAGATTGGGGACGAACGTGCTGACGCCGGGCACCAGGATGACCAGCAGCAGGACGAGAAGCTCCGCCAGCAAAAGCGGCAGAACGGCCTTGGAGAGCGCTTCGATGCGAAGGCGCCCGACGGCGGAAATTACGAAGAGGACCGGGCCAACCGGCGGTGTGATCATGCCGATGGTGAGGTTGAGAACCAGCATCATTCCGAATTGCAGCGGGTCGATGCCGGCCGAATAGGCGATCGGACCCAGAATCGGTGTGAGAATGATCAGCGCCGGAAGGGTGTCGATGAAGAATCCACAGACCAGCGCAAAGCCGGCGAGGATGAACAGGATGCCGAGCTTGCTTTCGGTAATGTTTGAAATTGCCGACGCGAGTTCCTGCGGTATCTGCAGATAGGTCAGTAGCCAGGCGAAGATCGATGCAAGCGCGACAATCAGAAATACCGATGAGGTGACCACCGCAGCCCGCACAAAGGCAGCATAAAGCCCCCTGAATGTGAATGAGCGCAGGACCAGGCCCAGGAAAAGTGCGTAGGCTGACGCCACTGCACCGGCTTCGGTGGGGGTAAACACGCCAAGCAAGATGCCGCCCAGGATGATGGCCGGCATGATGATGGCCGGTAGTGCTGCAAGCGTGGTGCTGGTCAGTTCCTTGACACTCGCCCTGTCCTCGCGGCCGCGGTAACCGTTCTTGACCGATATGATGTGATTGGCGACAGCAAGGGACACGCCAAGCAGGGTCCCCGGCACAATGCCTGCGAGAAACAGCCCTGCTACGGTGACGCCGCTTGTCGAGATGGCAAAGATGACGGCGAGGATTGAGGGCGGAATGATGGGACCGATGGTTGCCGTCGCCGCTGACAGTGCGCCGGCATAGTTCTTGTCGTATCCCGCTTCGCGCATCATTCGCATGACGATGGCTGAGGGGCCGGCCGCGTCGGCCAGTGCGGAGCCGCTTATGCCGGCAAAAAGCATCGAGACGAGGATGTTGACGTGGCCAAGCCCACCGCGCAGATGCCCGACCAGTGCATTGGCAAAACCTAGGAGAGAGCGAGTTAGGCCGCAGGCCGTCATCAGCTCCGAAGCCAGGATGAAGAATGGAACCGCCATCAATGGAAAACTGTCAATGCCCGCAAACATCCGCTGTGTGGCGACCAATGGATTGAGCGAACCGTCGAGCAAGACGGCAACGATCCCCGCAATTCCCATGGTAAAGGCGACTGGCACGCCCAGGATGAGCGTCGCGAAGAACAGGATGATCAGCGTTTTGGCCATCGCTCAGGCGTCCTTGCCCTGGACCAGATCGACTGCGTCGATCTCGAATTCCTCGGAAACGAACCGTCGGGCGAAGAAAGCCAGCTGGATCAGGAACAAGGCGCAACCGATCGGAATCGAGAGATAGGGAATGCCGCGGGACATACCTGTCGACATGGTCTGCTTGTTCCAGCCGAATTCCACAAAACTGATGCCGAGCCAGAGCATCGTCGCCATGAAGGCGAACATGATGGCGACGATGATCCAGCGGAGTGTCCTTGCGAACGGCGCCGGCACCATGTCGGCAACAGCAACGATGGCCACCAGCCGCCCCTCACGCAGTGCGAGCCCCGCGCCGGCGAAGGCCCCGAGGATCATCAGATGCCTGGCAGCTTCCTCGACCCAGGCGAACGAATGGGAGAACCCGTAACGGCCGATCACGTTTACGAAAACGATTACGAAGACGCTCGCAAGAATGGCTGCAACCAGCATGCGATTCAGTTCGACGATCAGCATTTCCACGCGTCGCAGGTTCATTGCGGTCCACCTCCCATGGTGAATGCAGACTGGCATACAGTATGCCAATGCGTCAATCCCGTATATTGTATGCTAGCTGCGATTGCTGTAGATGTTCCTCAGGAGTGCTCATCATGAAGCCATTGGAACGTCCGAAATCCCTGACCGAGCTGGTTACGGAATCACTCAGGGAGTGGATTGTCAGCGGGAAGCTGGATCTTGGCGAGCACCTGTCTGAAGTCCGTGTCGCAGCAGATTTAGGGGTAAGTCGCACACCTGTTCGAGAGGCGATGAACCGCCTGGAGATGGAAGGTTTGCTCAATGTTGAACCGCAACGGGGAACCTTCGTCTTTTGCCTGGCGCCCGAAGAGATTGCCAAGCTGTGTGACGCCCGCGTCTGCCTAGAGACGACAGCGCTCAGAGCTGCGATCTCAAGCAATCCGGAGCAACTGCAGAAGAAGCTCCATGACTGCGTATCGAAGATGACGCTTGCCCGCGAAAAAGGCGACGTTTCGGGATATCTCGCATTGGATACCCAGTTTCATCAGCACTTTTTCGATTGCTCGGGGAACCGCTTTCTTGATGACGCCTACCAGGCCATTGCTCAAAAGATGGCATCGTTGCGCAACAGGCTTGGGAGGCATCCCGATCATATGGACAAGTCTTACCGTGAGCACATCGAACTTTCCAAGGCAGTCGGGAAAAGCGACACCGAAGGTGCTTTGGCGATTTTGCGTTTACATATCGACCGTAAGGAAGGCTCGTATTGGAATGTCGCTACCAAAGAAGTTGATTGAAGGCGACGTTCTGTGCTTCGGATGGTTTTCCGCGCTTCAAGCCAAACCAGCAAACCGCTCTGCTGTCTCGGGCATTCTTTTCAAGCTTGCTTCGATTCGCTCCCGCCATCTCGGAACTTGCGATAGCGCGTCCTTATAAGCTTCCAGGAGCTAGTGCGGTCGGTCCTCGGCCAGATCCTTTATGAGGAACTCGGCCTGTGCGCGGTCCTTTCGCGCCTTCAATTGATCGGGGCCGCCTTTGCGCCGGTCGGCGACGATCAGTTTGTGGATGGCAAAGGGTTCGGGTCGAGGCACCGGAATCAGAACACCCGACCGGTAAAGAGCGATTGCGTGGATGGGGTCGGCTATCAGGACTTTCAGATAGCAGCGCGGCTTTGAGCGACGATTTCCATCTGCTTGGTTCCTAGAGTTGGAAACCCGTTAAGCTAGTGAATTCAGGAGCTTGCCGTAGTTCTGGGAGTAGTAAGCGAACTGAGCCAAGGTTCAGTGAACCTGTCATCCACTGTGTGGACCCGGGCTAAGTGCTTGAAAGGATGGTGGGCGTAACAGGGATTGAACCTGTGACCCCTACAATGTCAATGTAGTGCTCTCCCGCTGAGCTATACGCCCATCCGATGGGCGCATACACCACACAAACCCCCGTGCCGTCAATATGCAAACAACGGGTTTTTTCAAGCCTTTTGCCATCGGCGTGCAGAGCTTGGCTGCAGATCGGGAAAATGCTGCGCACAACGACAAAACCCGGACAGATTTGTCCGGGTCATAGCAGTGGAACTGGCTCGAAGCTGATGCCCAGAAGGCAAGGGGACGTCAGGCGGCGAGAATCATCTTGTTGACCTCGTCGACGAGGTCACGGAGATGGAAGGGCTTGGACAGGACCTTGGCATCCTTTGGCGCCTTTGAGTCCGGGTTCAGCGCCACGGCTGCAAAACCGGTGATGAACATGACCTTGAGGTCAGGATCCAGCTCGGTGGCCCTGCGGGCCAACTCGATGCCGTCCATTTCCGGCATGACAATATCGGTCAGCAGCAGCGAGAAAGGTTCTTCACGCAGGCGATCATACGCGCTGGCGCCATTGTCAAAGGAGCGCACCTCGTAGCCGGCTTTTTCCAACGCCTTGACCAGAAACCGGCGCATATCATTGTCGTCTTCCGCGAGGAGAATTTTGGGGTTCATTCTTTTTCCAGACCTGTAAGCGTGCTCGTCGTGCTCTATCTGCCCTATCTATGGAGTGCGCCAGTAAACATCAGGTGAATATTGGCGATTTTGCGGTGCGTTTTGTCCCGGCGGCCCGGCCAAAACAGATGGTACCCAACTGATCTGAAACGTCAGCCCACAAGCTATTGATCAGGTGGGGTGATCTGTCCGGACGGATGGGATCGGAAGGATCGTGCCGCCAGACTGGACAGGTGTTGGGGCAACTGGCAAGGTGATTCAAGCAGTTGCAGGGGCAGAGGGATAGATATGCGCGAAGCCGAAAGGCCCGGCACGGGAGGCACACCAGAGGCCGGCGCCGAGGCGATTGCACAATTCGAGATTCGGCGCCCTTTGCAGCAAACAGAGCCGTTCGTGTTCAATTCACCGCATTCCGGCCGGATATACCCTGAATTGTTCCTGAGCATGTCGCGGCTCGACCGGCTGGCGATTCGGCGCTCGGAAGATCATTACGTCGACGAGTTGTTTGCCAATGTGGTGCAGATGGGCGCGCCGATGCTGGCGGCACAGTTTCCGCGTGCATGGCTCGATGTCAATCGCGAGCCCTATGAGCTCGATCCCCGCATGTTCGACGGCCCGTTGCCACCCTTTGCCAATATCGGCTCGATGCGGGTAGCCGGAGGCCTGGGAACGATACCGCGGCTGGTGGCCGAAAACATGGATATCTACCGCGGCCGACTGAGCGTCGAGGAAGGACTTTCGCGCATTGAGCGGGTCTACCGTCCCTATCATGCCAATCTGCGCCGTCTGATCGCGCAAACCCATGTCCAGTTTGGCAAGTCGATTCTGATTGACTGCCATTCGATGCCGGCCAATGTGCGGGTGGCGGGGGGCAGCCGCCGGCCGGATATCATCATCGGCGACCGCTACGGGGCCAGTGCGGCGCATGATCTGTCCCGGGCCGCGGTCTCCTTCCTGTCAGGGCTCGGGTATCACGTGGTTCGCAACAAGCCCTATGCCGGTGGTTTCATAACCGAGCATTACGGTCGCCCGGGCCGCGGTCTGCATGCCCTGCAGATCGAGATCAATCGGGGGCTTTACGTCAATGAGGCTACGCTGGAGAAAACAACGGGGTTTGATCTGCTCAAGGCTGACCTTGTAGAGTTTGTTGGCGAGATGATGGGCTATGTTCGCGAGGGTATGGCTGAAGATCGCTTGGCTGCGGAGTGACACAATCCGGGCTTTGGCATCTGGCCAGACTTGAAACAACGGCACCTGATCCATATCGGACGCAAGCCAAAAAAAACCGCGCTTGTGGCGCGGCAAAATCTAGGGAGGAAACGCCCAAGGAGGGCATTCACAGTCCGAAGACTGTAAAAGAAATCTAATATTGCAATGCACAAAAGTCAAGTGTCGAGGCCTTGTACTTTGTGCGCATGCGAAGGGGCTGTGAAAGTCCTTGCTCTTGCAATTCAGCCCCGACCGGGTCAGGACTCCGGTGAAATCTGTCTGCGACGATCCCCACCCTTGTTCACTGCCACGGAATTTCTCATGCTTCCTGATACCGCATTCTTTGACGCCATCGCTGAAGCGGCGGCAGCTGAAACGCTTCCGCGTTTTCGCATCCCGGTCGCAATCGACAACAAGCAGGCGAGCGGGTTCGATCCGGTGACGGAAGCCGACCGCGCTGCCGAGAAAGCAATCCGGCAGCTTATTACAGAACGTTATCCCGAACACGGCATTCTGGGCGAAGAGCATGGCGATGTCGGTCTTGACCGGGATTATGTCTGGGTCATCGATCCGATCGACGGTACTCGGGCTTTCATTTCCGGCCTACCCGTGTGGGGGACGCTTGTCGGGCTCTACCACAAGGGCAAGGCGGTGATGGGCATGATGGATCAACCCTTTACGGGGGAACGTTTCATCGCGATGCCGGGTAAAGCCAGCGTGACGCGCAATGGCGACACAACAAGGCTGAGCACGCGAAGAGGCATTTCACTGGATCAGGCGATCATGATGTCGACGTCGCCCAAAATTTTCTCGGCTGAGCTTGAGCCGTCCTACATGCAGGTGGAAAACCGGGTTCAACTGGCGCGCTACGGCTGTGATTGCTACGCCTATGCAATGGTTGCCGCCGGTTACATCGATCTCGTGGTAGAGGCTGATTTGAAACCTTATGATGTTGGCGGTCTGATCCCGCTGGTAGAACAGGCCGGTGGCGTGATGACAACCTGGACCGGCGAAAGCGCGGAAATGGGCGGCGCCATCGTGGCCAGCGGATCTGCCGCGCTGCACGAGGAAGTGTTGAAACTGCTCAACCAGAAATGACGGAAGCAGCAGGTTCGGATGCCTGATCCGGCGGTATGAAGGCATCAATCGCTGCCAGCGTGGGAATGCGGTAGCGGTCCGCCTCCTGCAGCAATTCGTGACGGGCGCCGTCGATAATAATGGCGCGACCAGCGCGGAAACGGTTGCCAAGTCTCTCGATGGCGTGTGCTGCAACAATCCTGTCGTTGCCGGCCCCGATCAGCAAAGTCGGCACCTTGATCTGATCGAGGTGTTCAAATTTGTTGACGCGGTCTATCGCAATCAGCATCTCGTTGATCCAACTGGCACTGGGTGGGCCCAAGCGCAGTTCCGGGTGTTCCACGTAGAGGGCCTGATTGCGACCATAGCGCTCGAGATCCGTCGTCAGCGAATTGCCTGCATACGGTTTGGGGAAACTGTCCTTGCCCGACCCGACCCAGCCCAGACCGCTCATGCGCAGCAATCTGGTCGCCAGCCGGATGGTCCAGTTGGGCAGAGGCTGGTTTGAGAGCTCGACAAAGGGCGCGACCAGCACCATCCGTTCGATGCGGTTTGTCAGCTTCGGCGCCATCGACAGAGCAACCAGCGAACCCATCGAATGCGCCACCATGCAAAAGGGCAGCCGTGCTTCGGGCAGCACGAGGGTTTCAAGGAAGGTGGAGAGATCGGCCTCAAAGTCACGAAACCGCCGAATGTGCCCGCGCAGCGGGTTTTTCAGCAGGCGGTCGGACAGGCCCTGACCGCGCCAGTCAAAGGTTGCGACCCAGAGGCCGCGGGCAGTGAAATGGCGGATGGTTTCGTAGTATTTCTCGATGCATTCATTTCGGCCCTGCAAGAGCACCACAGTGCCGCGGGCGACGGGAACATCGGATTTGAAAATCGCGTAACGCAACCGTTTGCCGTTGGTGCTGTCAAACCAGCCGGTGACATGATTGCCGGGGACCGGATTGCCATCCATCTCGATCAGCAGGGGAAGATCATCGCTCATGATACCCGGGATTAGTCCTTCGGCCCGGTTTGGTCAAAAGGAAAAAGACCGGAGCCACATTGCGAGCGGCCCCGGTCAGGCGCCGGAAACAGAAGGGACGGGATGATCCCGGCAGATTCAGACTGTTTGTGCCTGATGACGATGAGCATAGAGAGGCGCAGCTGAACCGGTACCGAACGGGCAATTCATCTGGCGTTCAGGCCGGACACACTGGTTTTTCGATAGCAAAAAAGATCTTGAACAGGCCTTAGACAGTTCCCACATTATTGCTGCAGGCGCCGGAAACCGGGTCTGCTGGCAGGGATGCCGCCCAATGCGGGGCAGCCCAGAAGCCACAACGCAAACTCTAGTCGCTCTGAAGGAGGACACCTATGCGTCACGTTGATTTTTCACCTCTCTACCGTTCCACTGTCGGTTTCGACAAGTTGCTGACCATGCTGGATGGCATGGCACCGACTGATCAGTCGCAATCCTATCCGCCCTACAATATCGAACGAACCGGCGAGACCACTTACCGCATCACCATGGCGGTTGCAGGTTTCGACGAAGCCGAAATTTCGATCGAAGCGCGCGAACACGTGCTGACTGTCAAGGGCGAGAAGGCTGACGACACTGAAGCCGAAACCACGCAGTATCTGTATCGCGGCATTGCCAAACGCGCATTCGAGCGCCGTTTCCAGCTTGCAGATCATGTTGAAGTCACCGGCGCATCGCTGCGCAACGGGTTGCTGCATATTGATCTGGTTCGTGAGCTTCCCGAGGCAATGAAGCCGCGCCGCATTGCGATCAGCAAAGACGCTGGCGCCAAGGCGAAGCAGATCGAAGCCGCGCAGGCCTGATCCTATCCTCCCCTAAAGTGGAACAGGCTTTATGGCGCTCAGGAAACTGGGCGCCATTTTTTATGGGTGCTGCGTCCGGGACGTCGCATCAAGTTCAGCGATGTAGCTGTCTCAGGAGCGAAGCCGGGTCAGCAGAGCATCGACTGACAGCAAGCCCGGGCCTTTGATGATGATGACCGTCAGTGGCACAATCCACAGCAAACGTTGATCAGCGATGACACTGTCGGGGACCCTGTCAAACCATGCACCGATGCTCTCCGCGCCGATTTGGTGCACGGTGATGTCGACGAAGGTCTGGACCGCGATAAAACCGATCATGCCAAGGGCTGCAAGGCGTGAAAACAGGCCGATGACGATCAGGAGCGGCAGAATGAACTCGGCATAGGTGCCCATCGTGACGATCAGGCCCCATGGGAAGAATGATACTGCATCGACATCGCCACCGGCTGCTTCCACCGCGGGCAAGGCGATCTGATAATAGGCGCCGGGCGAGATCGAGAAAAATCCCAGCAACCCGTCACCAACCTTGGTGTTGGCCGAATTCAGAAAATAGACCCAGAGTATGGCCGCGAAGGCAAACCTTGCGATCAATCCGAGCAACCAGCTGTCGCCGATCCGTCCGACAAAGCCAAAAACACGGTCATGGAGGCGGGTCAGAAAATCAATCGCGGAAGTCATGGGGTGTGCTCCGTGTTTGGCTGGCCGACAGGGCAGGCGGAAAACACGCCTGCTTCAAGCATCGCTGAAATCGCGGCTGGCAGATCAAACCCGGGATAGTTGGCGAATGTCTGGCCAGCTGCTTCCCCGAGCGCGATGCCCGTCATCAATGCGCCCAAAAATCTCGCTGCACCGGGCGGGAGCTGCCGGACCTCGACAGTGTCGAAGGGTCGCGTGATCAGGCCGTCTTCGGGCATGGCCGGCTTTATCCCGTCAAGCGGCCGCTCCTCGCGGCTGGCCGAGAAGATCGAGACGGCGGCAAATGGACTTTGAATGATGCGTGCTGACGGGTGGGGAGTGAACCGTGTTTCAGCAAGCTGTTCGGGCGGGATCGCTGCCAGGACGTCCGGCTGCAAGGGCGCTGCATCGGCTGCATGAAATGCTGCAAGCCAGGCTTTCTCCAGCCGCGCGACATCTGGCATATAGGGATGGCGGGAAACCGGCTTGAAGTTTTCGAGAAATGCAGGAAACCCCTCACCATACTCGAACATGACTGCGGAGCGGGGCGGTTCCTGCGCGATGTAAAGCCTCGCCATGTCCCGGAAAAACTCTTCGCCTACCAGCCGCTGGATAGCCGGGAAAATATCGGCGAGCGCATTGATGAGGCTTACGGTGACATTGTTGCGATAGACTGCGAAGCGCTTCTGCGCCTTCTTTCCGTGCGGGCCGACGATGCCTTGTGGCAGCGGCAGGCCCGGATCCAGTAGAGCTGCCCCGAAGTCACGCTGCTCGCCGCCGGTCACTGCATTATTCCGCGGCATGACGGGACCCGAGCAGAGAGGCAGGGCCGAGCCGCGCCAGAACAGCGTCGGCGAGACGTGCCTCGCGGCGCAGCACGGGCCATTCGGGGACATCGTTGTCCCATTCGACCAATGTCGGAAGCGCGCCAGCCTGGCTGATGACGATCTCGTATAGTT
>Ga0209344_10000450_pt1 | contig 73186 bp, 61 predicted proteins | sample Cruoilmetagenom6_FD_187293 | JGI IMG/M metagenome (GOLD analysis project Ga0209344, IMG submission 187293) | Oil polluted marine microbial communities from Coal Oil Point, Santa Barbara, California, USA - Santa Barbara Oil Seep Sample 6 (SPAdes)... | ecosystem: Environmental > Aquatic > Marine... | reverse complement strand
AGCAGATCCGGGCGTCGCAGAAACGGGCTGTCAAGCGGCGTGGCGCCGCCAACGACCACGTGATTGCCACCACCGGTTCCGGTGTGACGTCCGTCGATCATGAACTTGTCGGCACCCAAACGGGTCTGCCGCGCTTCTTCGTAAACGCCTTCGGTAATTGCCTTGCACTCGTTCCAGTCGGTGGCGGGGTGCACATTGACTTCCACCACGCCTGGATCGGGCGCAACCCTGATGACATTGAGCCGCGGATCATGTGGCGGGCCGTAGCCCTCGATATGAACCTTCAGACCGAGCCGGTCGGCTGCGACTTCGGCCGCGGAAACCAGTTCAAGATAATCCTCCACCTGTTCGACCGGCGGCATGAACACGCATAGACGTCCGTCACGCGGTTCGACAGAAATCGCCGTGCGTACTGCCCCGTCGAGGTCGCTGATGGTCTGCTCCACCCGCTGCTGCGTGGCTTCGGCGGCGGTGAACTGGGCGCGCGCCTGAGATGCAGCATCTGCCGCGCGAGAATCGGCCAGTGCATCCTTGAGCGCCTTGGTCGCCGGATCCGGCAGGTCGCCCTTGGGATCCGTCGGGTCGGAGGGATTGACGAAAGGATAGGACGATGCAGGCACATGCGGCAGGGAGCCGAGCGGCAGGCGGTAACCTACCGGGCTGTCGCCAGGCACCAGGAAGACATGGCCGCGACGGGTTTTCCATTTCTCCGAGCGCCAGCCATGCCCGGCCGCCTTCGACTGCCAGCGTTGTACCGGCAAGACGAAGCCTGACGGCTTTGCCAGACCGCGCGAAAACACGGTGGCAATCCGATGCCGTTCTTCGGCATCCTCAAGCTTGGAATTCTCGGGCGTGACGTTGTCGGGAAGGTTGCCTTCCTTGAGGATCCATTCCGCAGGATCCTCGTAGGCCGGAACCACGTGATCCTCGACAATGCCAAGATTGTCGGCGATGGCCGAAAGCAGATCCTTGGCGGTCTCCGGCGTGGCCTGTCCTGTATCCTTGCCTTCATCGGCGATGAGCTCGGGATTGTTCCAGATCGGTTTGCCGTCGCGGCGCCAGTACAGCGAAAACGTCCAGCGCGGCAAGGTTTCGCCGGGATACCATTTACCCTGGCCATAATGCAGAAAGCCGCCTGGCGCGAAGCGGTTGCGCAGCCTGCGGATCAGCTTGTCGGCAGCTTCACGCTTCTGCGGCCCGACCGCGGCAGTGTTCCATTCCTCGCTCTCGAAATCGTCAATCGAGACGAAGGTCGGCTCGCCGCCCATCGTCAGTCGCACATCACCGGCTTTGAGTTTGGCGTCGATGTCCTGCCCGAGTGCATCCAGTGCTGCCCAGGATTCCTCGTTGAAGGGCTTGGTTATGCGCGGATGCTCGGCCATCCGGTCGACGCGCATGTCGAAAGCAAAATCAACCTCGGCGTAGCTCGCAAGCCCGGAGATCGGCGCGGCATTGCGATAATGCGGCGTGGCGGCCAGTGGGATGTGGCTTTCACCGGTCAAGAGCCCCGATGTCGGGTCAAGACCGATCCAGCCGGCGCCCGGAAGGTACACTTCGGCCCAGGCATGCAGATCGGTAAAATCGTGATCGGTGCCGGCAGGGCCGTCGAGGGCCACCAGGTCAGGCTTGAGCTGAATCAGATAACCAGACACGAAGCGCGCGGCGAAGCCCAGATGCCTGAGCGCCTGCACCAGCAGCCAGCTGGTATCGCGGCATGATCCCTTGCCCGTGTCGAATGTCTCCTCCGGCGTCTGCACTCCGGGTTCCATGCGGATGACATAGCCAATTTCATTGGCCAGGCGGGCATTGAGACCAACGACAAAATCCACTGTCCCTGTCTCTTCGCGCGGTACGCTGTCCATGAACGCCTGCAACCGGGGGCCTGCAGGCTCCGGCGTCTGATAGATCACCAGGTCGGGGGCGATCTCCTCGGGATAGCTGAAGGGCCATTTTTCAGCTGATTCCTCGACGAAGAAATCAAACGGGTTGTAGACGGTCATGTCCGCGACCAAGTCCACCTCGATCTTGAATTCCATTACAGGATCAGGGAACACATAGCGCGCCAGCCAGTTGCCATAGGGGTCCTGCTGGTAGTTGACGAAGTGTTTTTCCGGGCTGATCTTGAGCGAGTGGGAGACCACCCGTGTGCGGCTGTGCGGTGCCGGTCTGAGGCGTATGACCTGCGGGCCGAGTGTTACCGGGCGGTCGTATTTGTAATGGGTCAGATGATGAACGCTTGCCAGAATCGACATGTGAGTTATCCGTTGATCGGGCGGCCTTTCGGCACAGGGCAGCATGCATGGCCTGACAGACCATGTCCACCGTTCATGATGCAGCGCATCCAAAAACCAAACATAATATGCTTATGAACGACAAGGCGTCTCAAACGGCGCCGAGCCGCTCGCAAAACGTGAAAACGGGCGCTGCGGATTGACCCGAAGCGCCCGTTCGAAACAGAAGCAGAGAGAAATGCTGGAAGCGGACTGCCTGACAGGTGTCAGGCGGCGAGTTCGCCTTCTTCATCAAGCAGGGAATCAAGATCGAGATGAGAAATCATCTGCTTGTCCTTGGCGATGATAGAGGTCGTCATGCGCTGCACTTCGGTGGCGCCAACTTCAGGCACCGACTGAATTTCATCCTCGCTGACAGTGACCATGTCGGACACGTTGTCGACCAGAAGGCCGACCAGCTGACCGCGAATGCTGGCAACGATGATGGCCGAGCGTTCGGTCGGATCGATCGCTTCAAGTCCAAGCCGCAATGCCATGTCGATCACAGGGATGACCGTGCCGCGCAGGTTGATAACCCCCAGAACGTGGCTCGGTGCGTGTGCCAGCGGGGTGGCAGGCGCCCAACCGCGAATTTCCCTGACAGACATGATGTTCACGCTGAACACCTGCTCACCGAGGAAAAACGAAATAATTTCAAGACCTGAAGTCTTACTGCCGGTTTGTGTCTCGTTCATCTTGTCCTCGCGTCAAGTTAGCCTTACCGCGACAGGGCGTATCAGCGCCTTTCGTCTGCGGTCCCGGCCGGACCGGTTGAATAGTGTAAAACGCGGCACCTTTTCCAAAGCTTGCATGTGCCGATTGCGGAGCAACGCCGCGAAGGGAAACGCATCATGCTTGGAGCGAAAGCCCCTTCCCAAGCAGAACCTTAAACATGGTTTCGTTAAGAATGGGAAAACAAACAGCGGCAGAAACCAGCGGTATGTCGGAAAAAAGCCCGCAAAAACCGGCGTTTCAACTGCAAATATAACCTGGACGACTGTACAACATACGCAAACCACTTGCTTGGGCGAGCATTTGCAGATGCGAGCCGCCCGTCGGCGGAGCCCGGTTGCTTCTTGCGCCGCCATGCAAAGCAAACGGCGCTGAGGCTGTCAAAGACAGCTTCAGCGCCGGTTTCTACATCGATGCGTTCACATCAACTCATTTACGCCGCCGGGATCAGGACTTCGGCTTGCGCTTCAGGCCGCCCTTGCCGCCTTCAGCTGGTGGCCCGGACTTGGCCGGGTCTGCTGGCGGGCCTTTGCGGTGGGCCTTGGCCGGCTTTGCGGCAGCCTTGGAACCGGGTTTGAAGTCGGCCTTGTCGCGCTTGGGCTTCTTGTCCTTGGCAGACCGCGATGGAGCGTCCTTGGCTGCAGGGGCCACATCGTCATAGGGCCAGACACCCGGCTTTGCACCGGCTGGAATGTCATCACGCGCGGAAGGTTTGCGATCGGCATAGGGATTGTCGCGTGGCGGACGATCATCACGCTTCTTGCCCCCGGTAAACGGGCGCTTCTTGGCGTAATCGGGCTTCGGCTTTTCCCGCGAACGGAAATCATCGTCGCCGCGCGGGCCACGATCGTTGCGGTCAGCGGAGGCAAAATCCCCGTCCTTGGCCCTTGGCGGACGCGGCGAGCGCGCCGGCATGGCGGGCACACCGTCGAGACGCGTGACCGTGACATTCTTTTCGATCTTGCCGCTCGGCCCGATTGCCGCTTCGAACTTGTTGGCAGCAGCACCGGAGATTTCGACATGAGTTTCGAGATCATGGATCTTGATGGATCCGATATCGGTCTTTGTGATGTCGCCGGCGCGGCAGATCATCGGCAGCAGCCAGCGCGGTTCGGCCGATTGCTTGCGCCCAAGAGACAGGGAGAACCAGACCGCATCCTTGATCGGTACATGCTGGCCACGTGGCGCCCGCTCGGCATAGGTTCCGCCGGGAGCCGAAACAGGTCCGGCATCATTCAATTCCTCGGGCGAGGAGCGGCCAGCACGATGCAGACGCATCAGCGCTGCGGCAACCTTTTCAGCTCCATGCTTCTCAAGAAGAGCTGAGACCATCGCGGCTTCGTCTTCGGCGACCTCCGCTTCAAACGAAGGATCGGCCATCAAACGCTCATCGTCGCGGGCCAGGATCTCGTCAGCCGATGGCGGGCGGGCCCAATTTGCGGTGATGCGGGCATCACTGAGCAGCCGCTCGGTGCGGCGACGGGCGTTGTAAGGCACGATCAGCGCGGAGACGCCTTTGCGCCCGGCGCGACCGGTGCGGCCAGACCGGTGCAGCAAGCCTTCCTGGTTCTTGGGCAGATCTGCATGAACCACCAGTTCGAGATCGGGCAGATCAAGGCCGCGGGCAGCAACATCGGTTGCCACACAGACCTTGGCCCGGCCATCGCGCAGAGCCTGAAGCGCGTGGGTGCGCTCGTTCTGGCTCAATTCGCCAGATAGAGCGACGACCGAAAAACCACGGTTGGAGAAACGCGCGGTCAGATGATTGACGGTGGCGCGGGTGGAGCAGAACACGATCGCGTTCTTGGCGTCATAATAGCGCAGCACGTTGATGACGGCATTCTCGCGGTCATTCGGCGCGACAGTCAGTGCACGGTACTCGATATCAAGGTGCTGCTTCTGCTCACCGGCGGTGGAGACGCGCACAGCCTTGTTCTGATAGCGCTTCGCCAGATTGGCAATGCCCGAGGGCACGGTTGCCGAAAACATCAATGTGCGGCGCTGATCGGGCGCGGCATCGAGAATGAACTGCAGATCATCACGGAAGCCGAGATCAAGCATTTCATCCGCTTCATCGAGCACGACAGCGCGCATCGCCGACAGATCCAGCGAGCCGCGATCGATGTGGTCGCGCAAGCGGCCCGGTGTTCCAACCACGATATGGGCACCGCGCCTGAGTGTCTGGCGTTCGGTTGTCATGTTCATGCCGCCGACGCAGGTGGCGATGCGGGCGCCGGCTTCGCCATAAAGCCAGGCCAGTTCGCGCTCGACCTGCAATGCGAGTTCGCGGGTTGGTGCAATGCACAGCGCCAGCGGGGCTTCGGCGTGCGGCAGGGTTTCATTGTCACCCAGCAGGGTCGGCGCAAGCGAGATGCCGAAGGCCACCGTCTTGCCCGAACCGGTCTGGGCCGACACCAGAAGGTCGGCATCGCGCAGCTCGGGCGCAAGCACGGCCTGCTGCACCTGGGTGAGCTTATCATAGCCGCGTTTTTCCAGAGCCCGGGCTATCGCCGGCTGGATGGTCTCATGGTCTGTCATTTCGGATCTTTCGGACTTTGTGTTTAGGCCCGCTGAAGCAGGCGCCGTGCGCGGGTATAGACCAGCCACAGCTTTGCCCTTCTCATAAAGCACAATCGCGCAAGATGAAACGGGGCCAAGCAAGAAAGTTGCTTTGGCGTAAATCGGGCAAGTCCCTGCCGGCTTTTCTATGCGGGCTTGCCGATAACGGGTTGCGCCCTGAGGAAATGCAGGGCAAGCGCCGTCAACGCAAAGGCGAAGACAGGGTCGTATACGGCCCGTTTGAGCGAGGCGGCATAGGTGGGGTGGACGCCGCCGCTTCTGATCCACCGTCCTGCATCAGCTGGCTAAAGAACAGCTGCCCCATGATCGCCACGCCCATGGCGTCGCCAACCAGCCATTGCAGCCACGTCATCGCGACGCACTACATGACCGAACCGCCAAAGATGCGCTGGCGCTGCCATCGGGCACCAAGCTTGCCCACAACATCGAAGTCGTCGAAATGGGAACCAAGGCGGTTGTGCGGCGTTAGTATGGCATGAAAAAGATTGTTCTCATCTCCGCATCCGTCCTCGCTCTGGGCGCCGCATCCATCGCGGCCGACGCGGATGGCGTATCCATTCTCAACGGCGCAACCGAGCCAACGCTGATGTCGTTTGCTGCCCCGGTGACCACCGCAAATGCCGAAAGCACCACACGTGGTTCGCGGGTCACCACCCACAAGATCGAACGCAGTGTGCGGCTGGTAAAATCCGGCATTGCATCGGTCAATTCCTGCGACGCGGCGCATTGGCCGTACTATCCGGCCGAATGCCTGAAGCGCGTTGAAACCGCCGGGCTTTGAACCTTTGGAGACCTTGGTCAGAACCTGAGTATAAAGTCCAAACTTCCACCCGAACACACCTTGTTGTGACACCAGCATTCGACATCGGTTGTCAGCCGTGTCGAATGCTGGTTGTTATGCGTCATGGCCTTCACTCTTCGTCAATTGCAGTATTTTGTCGCCGTCGCCGCCCAGGGCACTGTCTCCGGGGCTGCGCAAAACCTGTCGATTTCCCAATCCGCCGTCACAGAGGCAATCAAGGAACTTGAGGGCGATCTTGGCGTGGAGCTGTTCGACCGGCACTCGCGTGGACTGACAATTACCCACAAGGGCCATCAGTTCCTTCGCCACGCGACCAAGATCCTCTCCGATGTTTCCGATGCGCGCCGCACGTTTTCGGAAGACAAGGAAAGCCTGACGGGCACGCTCAATCTGGGCGTTACCTCGCTCGTCGCGGGTTACGTGCTGTCGGATCTTCTGGCGCGCTATCGCCGGGCCTTTCCAGGCGTTACCGTTTCGGCGATCGAGGACAATGGCGATTATCTCGAACATCTGCTGATCGGCGGAGAACTGGATGTCGCGGTGATCGTGATCTCGAATCTTCGCAACCGCATGGCGCTGCAGACCGAAATCCTGGAGGTTTCTCCCTACCGGCTTTGGCTGCCATTGGGGCACCGGCTGGCGTCGGCCGAAAGCATCACGGTGGCTGATGTGGCGGAAGAGCCCGTGATCATGCTGACCATCGATGAAATCGAGGAAAGTACCGGCAAGCTGCTTAGCGCCATCGGCTCACGCCCGAAGATTGCCTTTCGAACGCGTTCAGTGGAAGCGGTCCGCAGTCTGGTGGCGACCGGTGCGGGCGTCGCACTGCTGCCGGATCTGGTCTACCGACCATGGTCGCTGGAAGGTGACCGCATCGAAAGCCGCGATGTATCGGGCAGTTTGCCGATGGTTCAGGTCGGCGTTGCCTGGCGACGCGGCAGCCAGATGACGCAGGCCGCGCGCGATTTCATCGATCTTTCGCAGGCTCAGAGGGCCATAAGACAGCGCTGACCGCACGACCAGGGCGCAAACCGGAAAAAATCGATGCAAAGGCAAAAAGTCGCCGGATCTTCCGCACAGGGATTGCACAATTCGATTCATCAATTATTCTCGATTTATTGATACGAATGGAGTAACGCGTCCTTTCCCGGGTGGACATCCGCCCCTCAATTTCGATGCCAAACAAGCGAGCAAACCATGACCGACAAGATCTACAACGTCCTGTTCCTATGCACTGGAAACTCGGCCCGATCCATTCTTGCAGAGGCTATTATGAACCGCGCTGGTCAGGGACGGTTCAAGGCTTACTCCGCAGGCTCTCAAGCCAAGGGCGAGGTTCACCCCTTTACCCTGGATCTGCTGCGGCAGACGAACTTTGATACCGGATTCGCACGATCAAAGAACTGGGACGAATTTACCGTGCCCGGAGCCCCGAAAATGGATTTCGTTTTCACTGTCTGTGACAATGCGGCAAACGAAAGCTGCCCTGTCTGGCCCGGACAACCGATGTCCGCGCATTGGGGCATTCCAGATCCGGCGAGCACTGAAGGGACGGACGCAGAAAGACGGTTGGCGTTTTCAGAAGCCTTCCGGATGCTCAATGCCCGGATTTCGATCTTCACAAGCCTTCCACTGAGAAGCATTGACCGGCTTGCATTGCAGGACCGACTGGATGCGATCGGCCAGACAAAAGACCTGAACGGCGCGGCTTGAAAGCACCAGTTCTCTCGCTCGAATGAAAAAAGGGATGGTTAAACGATATCGGAATTTCCGATATCACAATTCTGATAAAAGTATTTGCGCACCCAGACGGCCCGTATCACTCTTGGCTCCCGACGCTGGTCGCTATTTTGGCGGCCTCCAACGGTGGGAGCCCAGAACAATGAAAAAGATGTTGAATACATGCACGGCGATGGCGATGGCGCTTTCGGTCATGACCCCGACACTTGCTTCGGCAGAGATGATGACGGAAGTCGGACCCGGCGAAGGTCAGGTCAATATCGTTGCCTGGGCCGGCTACCTCGAGCGCGGTGAAACCGACAAGAATTTTGACTGGGTGACCAAGTTCGAGGAAGCCTCGGGCTGCAAGGTCAACGTCAAGACCGCCAACACATCCGACGAGATGGTGGCGCTGATGAACGAGGGCGGGTTCGACCTGGTCACTGCGTCCGGCGACGCCTCGCTGCGTCTGATCGCCGGCAAGCGGGTGCAGCCAATCAATATCGATCTCATCCCGTCTTGGTCGACGGTCGATGACCGGCTCAAGGATGCGCCCTGGCACACGGTTGACGGCGTTCACTACGGCACGCCCTATATGTGGGGCCCCAATGTGCTGATGTACAACACCGAAGCCTTCAAGGATGCGGCACCGACTTCATGGAACGTTGTATTCGAAGAAATGGATCTTCCAGATGGCCAGACCAACAAGGGCCGCGTGCAGGCCTATGACGGCCCGATCCACATTGCAGACGCCGCACAATACCTGATGTTCCATAAGCCGGAACTCGGCATCAAGAGCCCTTACGAGCTCAACGAAGACCAGTACAAGGAAGCACTTGATCTGTTGCGCGTGCAGCGGACTCTCGTAGGCCGCTACTGGCATGATGCCTTCATCCAGATCGACGATTTCAAGAACGAAGGCGTCGTAGCTTCGGGGTCCTGGCCGTTTCAGGTCAATCTGCTCAAGGCCGACAATGTCCCGGTGGCATCGGTGCTGCCGCAGGAAGGCGCAACGGGCTGGGCCGACACCACGATGATGCATGCGGACGCCGCCAACCCGAACTGCTCTTACATGTGGATGGAGCACTCGCTGGCATCCAACCTGCAGTCCGACCTCTCGGTCTGGTTTGGCGCCAACCCCTCTGTTCCTGCGGCCTGCACCGATGGTCGCGGCATGCAGACTGCCGAAGGCTGCACCGCCAACGGGCTGGATGATTTCGACAAGATCAATTTCTGGACCACACCGGTTTCGAAATGCGAAAGCCAGGGCGAATGCGTGCCTTACTATCGCTGGGTCTCTGACTACATCGGTGTCATCGGCGGCCGCTAAGCCCGCCTGAAGCTCACGAACTGAAGCACCCCGCTCCCTCCTCTTGCCTGGGGAGGGAGACTGGCGCCTCACTGTACTTCCGTGATGTTGTCTCGCTTCGCCCGCCCGATTCTTGCGAGCTGCATCAGGACTGATTTGGAATTTCCATGCCGTATGCCGTCTCATTTCAACAGGTCTCCCGTCACTTCGGGACCGTGCGCGCTGTCGACGCTGTCGATCTGCAGATCGAACCGGGCGAATTCTTTGCCATGCTCGGACCGTCAGGATCGGGCAAGACGACATGCCTGAGACTGATTGCCGGGTTCGAACAGCCGACGGCTGGGCATATCGAGATTTTCGGCGAGACCGCTGAAGGCGTTCCCCCCTACCGTCGCAACGTCAACACCGTGTTTCAGGATTACGCGCTGTTTCCGCATCTCAACGTCGCTGACAATGTGGCCTATGGGCAGATGATCCGGGGCGTCGGCAAGGCGGACCGTCTGCGCGATGCGGAGGCCGCACTGGAGATGGTCAAGCTGCCGGATTACGGCGCGCGCAAGCCCGGACAATTGTCAGGCGGTCAGAGACAACGAGTGGCTTTGGCGCGCGCTTTGGTCAACAAGCCGAAAGTTCTGCTTCTCGACGAGCCGCTTGGCGCGCTGGATCTCAAGCTCCGAGAGCAGATGCAGGAAGAACTGAAGGTCTTGCAGAAAGCGCTCGGCATCACCTTTGTCTTTGTCACCCACGACCAGGGCGAAGCGCTGTCGATGGCTGATCGGATTGCAGTATTCAACGAAGGCCGGATCATGCAGACCGGCACGCCGGAAGAAATTTATCGTCGGCCGAAAACGCGGTTTGTCGCCGATTTTGTCGGCTCGTCCAATGTGCTGCCACCGCATGTTACCCAGCGCTTGGGTGGTCCGGCAGAATGGGCCAGCCTCCGCCCCGAAGACATCCATCTTGGATCCGACACCGGTCATGAGGCGCAAGTTTCCGCCACGAGCTTTCTTGGCAGCGCCACACGCGTAACGTTGGATGTAGCGGGCGAAAAGATCAATGTGCTGCGACCATCGGGAACACCGGTCCCCGTGCAAGGCGAGAGTGTACGCCTTTCGTGGCCACCCGAGGCTTTGCACCTGATGGGAGCCGACGCATGAGCACTGCAGCGACAGCTGTGCCGGCTGCCATTCTGCCCGGACGCGGCGGCATTGGCGGAGCGTTGTCGGATGCCTTCTGGCGTAAACCGGGGCTCTTGCTGTTCCTGATGCTGACACCGCCGCTCTTGTGGCTGGGCGTTATCTATCTGGGCAGCCTGTTCGCACTGTTGATCCAGAGCTTTTTCTCGATTGACGAATTCTCCGGCATGGTCGTGCGTGAGTTTACGCTGAAGACCTATGGCGAGCTGCTGCGTCCCTCCAATCTCGACATTATTGTGCGTACCGTGACGATGGCGGGCATGGTGACCATCGCGTCGGCGATCATCGCCTTTCCCATTGCCTATTACGCTGCGCGCTATGCCAAGGGACGCTGGAAAGCTGTGTTTTACCTAGGCGTCATGTTGCCGTTGTGGTCGAGCTATCTCGTCAAGGTCTACGCCTGGAAACTGATCCTCGCCAAAGAAGGCATCCTCACCTGGGTGCTTGACAAGCTGCACCTGACTTTCCTGATCGACGGTTGGCTTGCGCTTCCGGTCGTCGGCGGCAATTCGCTATCGCTCAGCACAACAGGGACGTTTCTTGTCTTTGTCTATGTCTGGTTACCGTTCATGATCCTGCCGATGCAGGCCGCTCTCGAGCGGGTTCCCGGAAATCTTCTCGAAGCATCGGCCGACCTTGGCGCTTCGCCGGGCCAGACTTTCCGCAATGTGTTGTTCCCGCTGGCGCTACCGGGCGTCATTGCCGGTTCAATCTTCACCTTCTCGCTCACTCTTGGAGACTACATCATCCCGCAGATCATCGGCACGTCGCACCTGTTCATCGGCATGGCCGTTTATGCGCATCAGGGCACGGCGGGCAATATCCCACTGGCGGCTGCATTTACCGTGGTGCCGGTGGTGATCATGGGCGTCTATCTGTGGCTCGCCAAACGCGCGGGGGCATTCAATGCGCTCTGACAAACAAAGCAGCACGCCCATGGGTTTGAAGATTGCTGCCGGAGTTGGCCTCGCCTTCCTGCATTTGCCGATCCTCTTGATCTTTCTCTATGCGTTTACCACCGAGGAGAAGAGCTATCAGTTCCCTCCCCCAGGGCTGACGCTGAAATGGTTTGCGGTCACCTGGAACCGGCCCGATGTCTGGGAGGCTCTCGGATTGTCTGTCCGCGTCGCCTCGATCTCGACGGTGGTGGCACTGACGCTCGGGACGCTGTGTGCGGCCGCGATTTCGCAGACGAAGTTCTTCGGACGCGAAGCGATCTCGTTGCTCGTCATCCTGCCCATCGCGCTCCCCGGCATCATCACCGGCATTTCGCTGCGCTCGGCCTTCAATCTGGCCGAAATTCCCTTCTCGTTCTGGACCATCGTACTCGGTCACGCCACATTCTGCGTCGTGGTGGTCTACAACAATGCGGTGGCCCGGTTCAGGCGGATGTCGGGTTCGCTGATCGAGGCCTCAATGGATCTTGGCGCTGACGGATTCCAGACCTTCCGCCATGTCATTCTGCCAAATATCGGCACCGCCCTGCTTGCGGGCGGGATGCTTGCCTTCGCGCTGTCGTTCGATGAGGTGATCGTCACCACTTTTACAGCCGGCCAACAGGCCACGCTGCCGATCTGGATGCTTGAAGAGCTTGTAAGGCCGCGCCAGCGCCCGGTCACCAATGTGGTGGCGATGGTGGTGGTGCTGGTCACCTTCCTGCCCATCCTTGCCGCCTATTACCTGACCCGGGACGGAGACCAGATCTCCGGACAGGGCAAATAACACACGGGAGAAACGCCATGGACACTCAAATGCTGATCGGCAACCGCTTCGAGGCCGGCACGGAAGCGGAAGAGAAAATCTTCAACCCGCGTACCGGCGAGACCATCCTCAACCTGCCCGAAGCCTCCTCGATCCAGATCGAAGCTGCTGTCAATGCGGCCGAGAAGGCGTTTGCCACATGGTCGCGCACCACACCGGCACAGCGCTCGGCCTACCTGCTCAAGATCGCCGACCGGATCGAAGCCGAAGCGGATGGGTTTGCAGCGCTTGAAGCGCTCAACTGCGGCAAGCCGATCAATGCGGTGAAAGATGACGAGATCCCGGCTATCGTTGACTGCTACCGGTTCTTCGCCGGCGCGGTGCGCTGCATGCCGGGCCAGGCGGCTGGCGAATATATGGAGGGGCACACCTCGATGATCCGCCGCGACCCGATCGGCATCATTGCCTCAATCGCGCCGTGGAACTACCCGCTGATGATGATGGCGTGGAAACTGGCGCCAGCGATTGGCGGCGGCAACACGGTTGTGTTCAAGCCTTCCGAGCAGACGCCGCTGACCGCGCTGAAACTCGCCAAGATCATGGCCGACATCCTGCCTGAAGGTGTGGTCAACGTCATTCTCGGACGCGGCGAAAGCGTGGGCAATGCGCTGATCAATCACCCCAAGATCAGCATGGTGTCGATTACCGGCGATGTCGCCACGGGCAAGAAGGTGCTGCAGGCAGCAGCCAAGTCAGTCAAGCGGACGCACCTCGAACTGGGCGGCAAGGCACCGGTCATCGTATTCGACGATGCTGATCTGGACGCGGTGGTCGACGGCCTGCGCGCCTTCGGGTTCTACAATGCGGGGCAGGACTGCACCGCTGCCTGCCGTATCTACGCGGGACCGAAGATCTACGACAAGCTGGTTGCCAATCTGGCGAGCGCCGTCTCCACCATCAAGTACGATCAGGCCGACGATGCTGAAAACGAGATCGGCCCGTTAATCTCCAGGCGGCAACGGGACCGGGTGGCGAGCTTTGTCGAGCGCGCCACCGAGATGAAGCACATGGAAATTGCGACAGGCGGCAAACCGGGCGACGGCAACGGCTTCTATTATCAGCCGACGCTGATCGCCGGAGCGCTGCAATCCGACGAGATCGTCCGCCGCGAAGTGTTTGGTCCGGTGGTTTCCGTCACTCGCTTTTCGGATGCCGAGGAGGCCGTCAGCTGGGCCAATGATTCCGAATACGGTCTGGCGTCATCGGTCTGGACCAAGGATGTGTCCAAGGCGATGGAGTGTGCGGCACGGCTGCAATATGGCTGCACCTGGATCAACACCCACTTCATGCTGGTCAACGAGATGCCGCATGGCGGCATCAAGCAGTCGGGCTATGGCAAGGACATGTCGCTTTACGCCCTTGAGGACTATACCGCAGTGCGGCATGTAATGATTGCCCACGGCTAACTGGACTTACAGCCATTTCCGGGGCGGGGTTGACCGTCCCGGATGGATACTGCAAATCCGCTGGATGATGGTCTACCACAGGACCATTTGAAACCGGAGACAGTCATGGCGCACCCGCATTTCGTTATCACCATTGCCTGCGCTGATCAGCCCGGCATCGTTGCGGCGATCACCACGGAACTGGCAGCCATCGGCGCCAATATCGCTGAATCGAGCCAGTTCTGGGATCGACAGACAAACCGCTTTTTCATGCGGATTGCGATTGAGACGCCTGATGGTGTCGACGCGCAGGAGGTGAAGCGGGCGCTGCAGGCGCCAGTTGCGCGGTTTGAGCTGCGGCTCGACATCAACACCGTCGCCAAGCGGCCGAAAATCATCATCATGGTGTCGAAATTCGACCATGCTATGCTGCACCTGCTTTACCAGATCCGGGTTGGCTGGCTAGATGCCGAGGTGGTCGCCATTGTCTCCAATCACGAAGACAGCCGCCGGACTGCGGAGATCGAGGGCATTCCCTTCCATCACTTGCCGATGACCAAGGACACCAAGGCAGAGCAGGAGGAGAAACTTCTCGACCTCGCCACCAAGAGCGGCGCGGATCTGGTGATCCTGGCACGCTACATGCAGGTACTCTCAGACAAGCTGTCGCGCCGCCTGTTCGGCAAGGTGATCAACATCCATCACTCGTTCCTGCCAAGTTTCAAGGGCGCCAAGCCCTACCATCAGGCGCATGAACGCGGCGTCAAGCTGATCGGCGCAACGGCGCATTATGTCACCGCCGATCTCGATGAAGGCCCGATCATCGAGCAGGAAACCGAACGTGTCTCCCATGCGATGACCGCGGATGATTTCGTCGCTGCTGGCCGTGATATCGAAGCCCGCGTGCTGGCACGCGCGGTGAAGATGCATGTGGAATCCCGCGTGATGCTCAATGGCCACAAGACCGTGGTGTTCGGATAAATATCGATGAACTGGGATGACATCAGGGTTTTTCTCGCTGTCGCCCGCTCCGGACAGATCCTCGCCGCCGCCCGGCGGCTGGGCATCAACCATGCCACTGCTGCGCGCCGGATTACATCGCTTGAGACCGCACTTGGAGCGCAACTGGTGGTCCGCCGCACCAATGGCTGTGGACTGACGGGAGAAGGCGAAGCCTTCCTGGCACATGCCGAGCGCATGGAAGCCGAAATGCTGGCAGCGCAGGCCAATCTGGGACGCACCGACAGCGCCATTTCCGGCACGGTGCGGATCGGCGCGCCAGACGGTTTCGGGGTGTCGTTCCTCGCGCCCCGGTTAGGTGCGTTGATAGCCAGGCATCCCGACCTCAGACTGCAATTGGTGCCAGTACCGCGCAGCTTTTCCCTGCCCCAGCGCGAAGCCGATATCGCGATTACTGTCGAGCGTCCTGCAGAAGGCAGGCTGGTGGCGCGCAAGCTGGTGGATTACTCGCTCTCGCTTTACGCCTCGCGATCTTATCTCAACGAACACGGCGCACCTGAGACTGCGGACGATCTCAAACAGCATCGCCTGATCAGTTATGTCGAGGATCTGATTTTCTCGCCGTCGCTGCAATTCACCCGTGAAATCTTGCGTAACTGGACGGCACAGTTCGAAATCTCGAGCGCCACTGGCCAAACGGAAGCAGTCAGGTCGGGGGCCGGCATCGCTGTGCTGCATGACTATATCGCCGGACTTGATCCCGAACTTGTCCGGGTGCTGCCGGAGCATTGCATCTCCCGCTCCTACTATATGGTGTACCATGAATCGGCGCGGGATCTGGCCCGGGTTAGAACCGTGGCAGACCACATCTCTGCCGTTGCGCAGGACCACAAGGCTCACTTCTTCCCGGAACGGGTGTGAGCCTGATCGGGCGCTGTGCTTCAACCTGGCGCGACGTTGATTTGCTGCTTACGGCTACGCTGATCACTAGAAAATAGTGCTCAGGGGCTGCCCGGAAAAACAAAACGCCTGCCGGGAAGAACCAGGCAGGCGTTTTTATTTTGTCGTGACGTCCAGACCGGTGCTTGGGAGGAGGATCCCGGCCTTGTCGCCCCGACTAATGCCATGCCGAATTGGGAGGAGGAGGAGTTCGGCGTGGCGTTGATCTATATATGGAGCAGTTTATGCTGCATTGCAATAGGAAATCTTGAGAAAATTTATCATTCGATAAACTTGAGTAAACCATTGTAATATTAGCGCATTATGACGAGGCGGCCTCGCCTTCGCTTAACACTGAAACTACAAAATGCGGCGGCGCAACAAAAAAACCGGGGCAAAAAGCCCCGGTTTGATTGAGGATCAGGCGTTCTGCAGGGCTCCCGGCCCCGGTATCGCGTTGGCCGGACACTTCCCGGCGATGATCATGCCGAGCATGTCATCCTCGGAAACCTCGTCAACCTTGACGGTTCCGACAAGCTGACCGTTCTTCATCACATTGGCCCGATCACACAGCATCTTCACCTGATGGATGTCGTGGTCGATCAACAGGATGCCGATCCCTTCCGACTTCAGCTGTTCGATGAGTTCGGCGACCATCTGGGTCTCCTGCACGCCGAGCGCAGCAGTCGGTTCGTCCATGATCAGGATCTTGGCATTGAAGTAGACAGCCCGCGCAATCGCAACGGATTGACGCTGGCCACCCGACAGCCCCGACACCGGCGTATGGAAGCGCCTGAAGTTCGGATTGAGACGAGCAAGGATCTTGCGGGTCTCGGCTTCCATCAAGGCGTCATCAACGAAGCCTGTCTGGCCAATCAGCTCGCGCCCGAGAAACAGGTTGGAAGCTGCGTCGAGATTGTCGGCGAGTGCGAGATACTGGTAGATGGTTTCAATCTTGTAATCCCGCGCATCACGCGGATTGTTGATCTCGGCCTTTTCCCCATTGATGTAGATCTCGCCGCTATCGCGCGGCAGGGCGCCCGACAGCATCTTCATCAGCACCGACTTGCCGGCACCATTGTGGCCAAGAACACCCACCACTTCGCCGGGATAGAGATCGATGGTGACATGATCGACGGCCTTGATTCCACCGAAGGATTTCACCATGTCGCGCATTTCAACAAGCGGTGCGGTCATGTCTTGTCTCCCGTGCGACGGCGGTAGAGGATATCGATGAAGACGGCGAGAACAAGCACGGAGCCGACCACCATATTCTGATAGGGCGCGTCGACACCGACCATGGCCATTCCCGACTGCAGGCTCTGCATGATCAATGCGCCCAGAACAGCGCCATAGATCGTGCCCATGCCACCGGCCAGTGCTGTGCCGCCAATCACGGCTGCCGCGATCACCCGCAACTCGTCGAGCGTGCCGATGTCATTGGAGTGGAACGTCTGGCGAGAAGAAGCCACGACAGCTGCGATGGCGCACAAAGCGCCCATGATGGCAAAGACCTTGACCATCAGCATGCGGGTGTTGATGCCCGCCAGCTCTGCGGCTTCCGGGTTGCCGCCCGTCGCAAAAATGTAGCGCCCGACACGGGTGCGCCGCGCAATAATGGTCATGACGATGACGATCAGGATCAGCACGAGCACGGAGATGGGAATGCCATACCCCTGAACGGTGCCTTCCGGCAGGATCTCGCCGCGGGCCTCGTAAATGCGCTGCAGCCGGGCCGTCGGGATCTGGTAAGCATTCAGCACAGCAACAAAGCCGATAATGGTGGCCGAGATAATCGCCCCGATGAGCACTTCGGCCCACAGAGGTTTGACCGGGAATTCGTGCGCCACCTGGGTGCGGCGTGTCTGGAACAAGGCGTAGATCGAGCCAATGATTGCAACCGCTGCGAAGACCCAACTCCAGGTTTCGCCAAGCGTGCCGTTGATGCCGCCAAACAGCTGGAAATTCTCGTCCAGCGGGCCGATGGTCTGGCCCTTGGTCAGATGCCAGGCGACGTTGCGCCAGACCAGATAGCCACCCAACGTGACAATGAAAGCCGGGATCGTCAGATAGCCGATCAGCCAGCCTTGAAAGGCGCCGATGAGCAGGCCGGCAAAGATGCCGACAACAATTGCAATCGGCATCGTCGCCGGGTGATTGAGGCCAAAGCCCATCAGATCGGGGATGAACCAGGTCTGGGTCATCGCCATCATGGCCGAACAGGTGGCCAGCAGCGATCCGACCGAAAGGTCGATGTTGCGGGTGACAATGACGAACACCATGCCGGTCGCCATAATGGCCACGGAGGCCGTCTGAATTGTCAGGTTAAAGAGATTTCGCGGCGTCATGAAACGCCCGTCGGTCAGGAAATTGAAAATCAGGCAGATCACGACAAAAGCGCCGATCATGCCCAACAGGCGTGTGTCAATTTCGAGAGCGGAGAAAAAGTTTCGCGGCTTTGGCGGCGCGCTCGCAGCAGTAGGCGTATCGGTCATGACCGTCTTCCGGATATTATGCAAAAATGTGCCCCCAACCCGAAGATTGGGGACACTGTCTGCATGATTTGCAACGAAGGTGACGTCTTAGTTACAGGGAGCCGGACCGCCGGACACACCCTGGCACAGATCTTCCTGGCTGATCCAACCGGCATCAACAACCGTCGCCAGATTGTCCTTGGTGATCGGAACAGGCGACAGGAACATTGCTGTCATCGTGGTGCCTGAAGGCGAAGTCCACTCGGTGGTGCCTTCAACATCAGCCATGGCGGTGCCGCCGGCCAGCTGAGCGGCGATTTCGCCGGCAGCCTTGCCGAGAGCGCGCGCATCCTTCCAGACGCTGACGGTCTGTGTGCCCTTGGCAACGCGGTTGAGTGCAGCGTGGTCGCCATCCTGTCCGGAGACCGGAATGCCTTCCATGCCCTGTGCCGTGAGAGCGGCAACAGCGCCACCAGCGGTGCCGTCATTGGACGCAACAACAGCATCGACCTTGTTGTCTTCAGCGGTCAGGATCTGCTCCATGTTGCGCTGGGCGTTGGCTGGCAGCCAGCCGTCTGTATAGGCTTCGCCGACGATTGTGATGTCGCCGGAATCGATGCCTGCCTGCAGGATTTCCTGCTGACCGCCACGGAGGAAGTCCGCGTTCGGATCAGTCGGCGAACCCTTGATCATGACGTAGTTGCCCTTTGGCGCAGCGGCGAGAACCGCACGTGCCTGCATCCGGCCGACTTCAACATTGTCGAAGGTCAGGTAGAAGGCGCGATCGTCTTCGATGAGACGGTCATAGGCGACAACCGGAACGTTCTCGTCAGCAGCAGCCTGCACGGCAGGAATGATGGCCTGGGTGTCCTGCGCCAGAACGATCAGCGCGTTGACGCCCTGAGCCATCAGGCTCTCGATGTCGGACAGCTGCTTGGCAGCGGACGACTGAGCGTCGGTCGACACGTAGGTATCGCCAGCAGCTTCAATCGCTGCCTTCATTGCTGCTTCGTCAGTCTTCCAACGCTCTTCCTGAAAGTTCGACCAGGACACGCCGATCTTCATGTCCTTGGCAAAAGCAGCCGTCGACATGGTGAGCGCAATGGCCGATCCGGCCAGAAGATGGATAATCGATTTCATGTAGTCCTCCCAAGGAAATTGATCTGCCGGACGGAGCCTCCTGCCCGGTCAAGTGTTCAACTGCACGACCCGCAAACAGTGTGCGAGCTTTTTCTCGACAGTCGAGAAAATTAATGTCAGGCTTGATCCACGCTGTCAACTCGGGCCCGAACGCCGAGACCGCGCGTCGTTTTTGTACGCCGTTGCAAGCTCGGGGATAAACCGGAAAGCCTGAAGACAGACAAACCGGCGGGAGATATCATGCGCGGCACCGGCGCAGCAGAACCGGTACAGGGAGAGATGCGTGAGAGGAGCGGGCCGCAAAATGCAGTCCGTCACGCAGTGAGGAACGGGAGTTAAATCGCAGCGATGAACTGGCGGCGGCGACCATGCTGACGAAATCCAGCACAGAGCTTATTCGCCAGCACAATCGCGCGCTTGTGCTTGAAGCCTTGCGTCGCCGGATCGGGCAATCCCACACCGACCTCGCAAACGAGACCGGGCTCGCCTCTGCCACTGTCACAGCGATTACCCAGGAGCTGGAGACAGAAAAGATCATCGAACGCACGATGGCTCCGGCTGCGGGTGGACGCGGACGACCGCGGATTCTTTTCAAGCAACGCCGTTCAGCCGCCTATGCCGCATTTGTGCGCATATCCTCGGACGTGTTGCAGTACTCGATGGTCGATTATTCCGGCACCCTGATCCACCGGATTGAGGAGAAGCGCGACAATGCTGGCCAAAAAGTCGAGGCATTCGCCGCCGACATTCGCTCCGCCCTCGCCCGACTGGCTGAAAAATCCCGTGTTTCCCGCGGGGATCTGAAGGCTATATCGATCTCGTCAAAGGGTCTTGTCGCAGACGACAACACCACGCTGCTGTGGTCGTCGGTTCTGGGCAGTCAGCAGATCGACATGCAGGAAACGCTTGCGCCGGACTGGCAGGCAAAGGTCACGCTCAATCACGAGAGTCTTCTGGTTGCCAGCGCGCTGCACAGTTCCATGAGCCGCAAGCAGGGCAAGCCGATCCCCCGCCTGGCAGCCCTGTCGCTGGGCCACTCAATCGGGCTTGGGGTGGTGCATGCCGACAGCTACGAGTCCCCAAGGGCCCGATCGCCGGGCTTCGGTCACATGATCCACAGCCATGGCGGCGCACTCTGCCGCTGCGGATCGCAAGGCTGCATCGAGGCCTATGCCGGTTCATACGCAATTCTTCGCGCGGCCTTCAAGGTTCCGCCCAACACGCCGCCTGCGCATTTTGTTCCCTTCATCGAAATCGAAAAAATTGCCGTGCAGGCCCGGCGCGGCGATCGCACAGCCAATTCGGCCTTTCGCGACGCCGGCACAGCCATCGGCAACGGGCTGGCTCGGTTGATCAGCCTGCATGGCAAAATGCCTGTTGTGTTCACGGGGCCAGGGGTGCGGTTCTTCGATCTGATGCGGCCGGGCATCGATGACGGTCTGTCGGCATCGCTCGGCGTTCAGATCGAGGGACCGCCGGAGATGTCGACATCGCTTGATGAGGAAGGCCTGGTCTTTGAAGGTCATCTCAACCACACCATGACAGCGATCGACCGGGACGTCATCGCGCCCAAGATATTCGGGCAAGGAGGAGCAACATGAATAATACAGCCGGCAAGGGGCGATGGGGACGCCAGCTTGCAGCAGCACTGGTGCTGCAGATGACCGCGACAAGCCCGGTGTTCGCCGATGAGCCCTGGGCGGAGCGCACCCAGGCTTTGGGCGCGGTGAAAGAGATGCCGAGCGGCACTCTCACAAAGGACAAATTGGAGGCGCTGACCGAAACCGGCAAGGCGCTGTTTGAAGCCAATTTTACCACGCTTGATGGCGTTGGCCGGCCCGGGGCGACACAGGCGATCGATCCGACGCGGCGCAAGCACCCACGCCAGCAGGCCTTCTTCAGAACCGCCGGACCGGACGCAGGCTCCTGCGCCGCATGCCACAACCAGCCCGCCACCGGCGGCGCGGGTGATTTTGTGGCCAACGTGTTTGCATCGGAAGGGTTTGAAAGCGCCGACTTCGATTCGCTCGACCCGCAGTTTTCCAGCGAGCGCGGCACCAATCACATATTTGGCGCCGGCCTGATCGAATTGCTGGCGCGCGAGATGAGCCTAGAGCTACAATCGCGCCGCAACGAGGCTCTGGCCAAGGCACGCGCAAGCGGAGAAGCAGTCCGCCTCAGCCTGAGTGCCAAGGGCATCGATTTCGGCTACATTTCCGCAGAACCGGACGGGTCGGTCAACCTCGATGAACTGGATGGCGTGGACACCGATCTGGTGATCCGTCCGTTTACCCAGAAGGGCGTGATGACCTCGCTGCGGCAATTCACGGTCAATGCGCTCAACCAGCATCATGGCATGCAGGCCGACGAACGGTTTGGCGCCCGCTGGACCGGGTCGGACGATTTCGATGGTGATGGCAAGACCGGCGAGATTTCAGCGGCGGATGTCTCGGCACTCGTGGCCTGGCAAGCGACCCTGCCCGCTCCGGTCCGGATGGTTCCGGAAATTGATGGCTGGTCCGAGGCAGCGGCGCGTGGCGGGACGAATTTCTCGACATTCGGCTGCACGACCTGCCATCGCCCTGCCCTGCCGCTGGAAAGCCTGTCATTTTCCGATCCGGGTCCGTTCGACCAGGCCGGCACTCTCAATGACAAGCAAGTCGGCGCAAAGGCGATCTATGATATTGCCTTGCTAGACTGGGCGCGGAACCTGGCCCGGGACGCTGAAGGACGGGTGCTGGTGCCGCTTTATGGCGATCTCAAGCGCCATGTCATGACCGACAACCAGATCGATGCGCTGGGCAACGAATTGCTGTCGCAGCGTTTTGTCGACCGCAATATCTTCCAGACCGCCGAGCTGTGGGGCGTGGGATCGACCCAGCCCTATGGCCATCGCAATGATTTCAGCAGTCTCGACGAGATCATCCTGGCCCATGGCGGCAATGGACGTGAGGCACGCGATGCCTATGAAGCCGCGGCGAGCGCCGAGAAATCGGCCCTGATCGCCTTTCTCAAAACATTGGTGATCGTCCCATGATGAAACTGCATTCACTGCTCGCACTGGCCGCGGTCTCACTGACAGCGCTGAGCCCAGGCGCCCATGCACAATCCGGTTTCACAGCCGATGTACCGATCCTGCACGAGGAAGCGGCCAGTGCCGGCATCGATCAAAGCTATACCGGTGGATGGGAGTTTTTCGTCGGCGGCGGCGCAGCCAGTTTCGACTGCAACGGTGACCGGCTGCCTGATCTACTGGTTGCCGGCGGATCGGGACCGGCGAAATTCTATGTCAATGAAAGCAAGACCGGCGGCAGCTTCAGCTTCACGCCGATGGACACTGGATTGAAACCGGAGGATCTCACCGGCGTGCTGGGAGCCTACCCGCTGGATATCGACAATGACCGGCATACGGATCTGGTGCTGTTACGGCTCGGACGCAATCTCGTGCTCAAGGGCGGGGCCCGGTGCAGGTTCGAGAAGGCCAACCGCAACTTCTCGATAGATGGAGGGCGGGCCTGGTCCACCGCCATGTCGGCGATATGGGAGACCGGCAACAGGTTTCCGACCATGGCGATCGGCAATTATGTCGACCGCTCTGCTCCGGGAACTCCGTTTGGCACCTGCGAGCCAAACCAGTTGCTCCGGCCCAATGCCGGTGATTTGCCGGATTATTCAGATCCGCTGAAACTCGAGCCAGGCTACTGTGCCTTGTCGCTGCTGTTCACAGACTGGAACCGCTCCGGTCAGCCCGATCTGAGGATTACCAACGACCGTCAGTATTACCGCGGCGGCGAAGAGCAATTGTGGCAAATGTCGCAGGGTCGACCACCACGCCTCTACACAGCCTCGCAGGGCTGGCAAAGGCTGACCGTCTGGGGCATGGGGATCGCCGAAACAGACTTCGATGCAGATGGCCTGCCCGAATATGCCCTCACATCAATGGGTGACACCAAGCTGCAAAAGCTCGACGACGAGGCCGGCGAGGACCGCCCAACCTATCGCGACATCGCTTTCGAAAAGGGTGCAACGGCACACAGGCCTTACGCAGGCGGAGATTCCAAACCTTCGACCGGATGGCACAGCAAGTTTGCCGACATCAACAACGACACCAACACAGACCTGTTCATTGCCAAAGGCAATGTGCAGGCGATGCCGGATTTTGCCAGTTTCGACCCGGACAACCTGCTGCTTGGCGGCTTTGATGACACATTCCACGAAAAAGGCATGGAAGCCGGCATCGCGCTCAATACACGGGGGCGCGGGGCGATCATCGAAGACTTCAACATGGACGGGATGCTCGACCTTCTGGTGGTCAATCGCGAACATCCTGCCAGCCTTTTCCGCAATCTCGGGGCGGCCACGGATTGGGGCCACCGATCGCTGGGCAACTGGGTGAAAATCGAACTCGACAACGGCAAGATCAATCCATCTGCGGTCGGCTCGCTAATTTCGGTGCGCACCGGCACCCGCACCCAGACCCGCAGAATCCAGGTTGGCGGCGGGCATGCCTCAGGCCAGGCAGGGTTCATGCATGTGGGCTTGGGCGTCTCCGAGCGTGCGACCATCCGGGTTCAGTGGCCCGATGGCGAGTGGAGCCACCCCTACCGGGTTTTCGCCAACCAGCATGTCAGGATCATTCGCGGCGAGGCCAACGCTCGCTACTGGTATCCGGTCGCGCAATAGCAAGCGCCAAGAAAGAGGCGGATACGTCGATTCAGCCTTGCAGCGGCGGGATCAGTCTATAAAGCCGAAACGCAAGCCGTGGGCCACCGCCTGGGTCCGGTTGACCGCATCGAACTTGCGGGCGGCATTGTTGAGGTAGTGATTGACCGTGTGTTCCGAAAGGCTGAGGATCTGGGCGATCTCGACCGATGTCTTGCCCACCGAGGTCCAGACCAGGCATTCACGTTCACGCTCGGTCAGAGGTGAATCCGGCTTGGACGGACTGGCTGATACCTGACGCAATTTCTGATGCACCATTTGGGCATAGAGAGCCAATTCCGCGGTTTCACCAATGCTCATCGGTGACCGCTTGCCGACAAAGAAGACCGCTGATGGGCCGTGATCGGGGTGGTAGACCGGAACAACAAACGAGCAATCAAGGCTGTAACCGCCGGCTACGCCCTCCAGGAACGATCGGAAATCGGCAGGCGCAGGTGCCGCCGAGTTATCCAGTCGGAATTCGAAAGGGGCGCCTCCCTGGGCAAGAACTCCAACCAGCGGATTGCTCGCGACAGGCTGCATCGATTCATGGGCCTGCACCAGATCGGCAGGTGCGGAAGTGATAACAATCGCCTCGGAGAAAGACTTTTCTTCCGGTGTCGCGCCATTGGCGACAAAAAAGTACTGATATCCGAAACCAGCTGAAAGTTCGCGCAACAACCTGAGAACATCAAATTGGGTCTGGCAATTGTGCAGTTGCTCGCAAATGCTCGTGAGATTTTCCTGCTGCTGACTCTGCGCACTCATGAGCATACCAATTTTTCAACGGTTATTTGTGTTGCTGAGGGCAATACATCTGCTTCTGATAGATTACCTTTTACGAAACTGCTGACCTTCAAACCACCGATCCAATCCCAAGTCCGTCACAAACAAACACGCATTGAAGATGAGCCAGATAAAGCAGCCCTGCCCCGAGGCCAAATCCTGAGCTTCGGTTTATTTAAGACTATACTAAAATCCCTCAGATGCAAAACACCAAATTGGCTATAATTTGATGTTGTCTATGCTCCCCCGCTAGCGCTACTGTTTGAAACAGGAAGAGGATGAAAAACGAGGGGGATCATATGCTTGGAATGATGCAGGAATGGCCGTTGCTTTGCCACAAGGTCATCGATCATGCCGCAATCTATCACGGAGAACGAGAGATCGTGTCCCGATCGATCGAAGGACCGTTCCACAAAACCACCTATGCAGAGGTTCGCGGCCGCTCTCTCAAGCTTGCCCAGCGCCTCGACCGGGATGGTTGCCGTGTTGGCGATCGTATCGCCACGATGGCCTGGAACACGTGGCGTCACCTTGAGACCTGGTACGGAATCCTGGGAATTGGAGCGGTTTACCACACGCTTAATCCGCGGCTGTTTCCAGACCAGATTGCCTGGATCATGAATGATGCGGAAGACAAGATGCTGTTTGTCGACCTCACTTTCGTCAAGCTGGTCGAGATGATTGCCCCGAAGGTTCCCAGTCTGGAACGTGTTGTCATCCTGACCGACGATGCACACATGCCCGAAACGTCGCTCACAAACGCGGTCTCCTACGAGAGCTACATCGCCGAAGCCGATGGCGACTTTGCCTGGGCGGACTTTGACGAGCGTACCGCTGCAGGGATGTGCTACACATCAGGCACGACGGGCGACCCGAAAGGGGTGGTGTATTCGCACCGCTCCAACGTGCTGCATGCCATGGCCGCACTTCAACCCGATATGCTCAACCTGGCCTCACGGGACCGATTGATGCCAGTGGTCCCGCTATTCCACGCCAATGGCTGGTCGACAGCCTTTTCCGGGCCGATGTGCGGCTGCTCGATGATCATGCCGGGAGCTGGCATGGACGGCGCTTCGATCTATGAAATCCTGACGCGGGAAAAGGTGACAATCACCGCGGCGGTGCCGACAGTATGGTTGATGCTGTTGCAGCATATGGAGAAAGAGGGCGGCAAGCTGCCTGACCTTACACGTGTGGTTATCGGTGGCTCAGCCTGCCCGCCGGCCATCACCAAGGCTTTTCAGGACGATTACGGCGTCGATGTCATTCATGCCTGGGGCATGACCGAAATGAGCCCGCTGGGGACGCTGTGCTCCATCAAACCGGAATACAGCCATCTTGAAGGACAGGAGAAACTGGACCTGCAGGCAAAGCAGGGACATCCGCCCTTCACGGTGGAGATGAAGATTACGGATGACGACAACAATGAGTTGCCATGGGACGCAAAGACCTTCGGGCGTCTCAAGGTAAGAGGTCCGGCAGTGTCATCTTCGTATTACAAAAAACGCGGTGCCGAGCAGTTCGATGCAGAGGGCTGGTTCGACACTGGCGATGTCGCGCATGTCGATCCCTATGGCTACATGCAAATTACCGACCGGGCGAAAGACGTGATCAAATCCGGCGGCGAATGGATCTCGTCTATCGAGATCGAGAACCTGGCGGTCGGCCATCCCGACGTTGCCGAAGCTGCGGTTATCGGCGTCGCGCACCCGAAGTGGGACGAGCGACCGCTGCTGGTGATCGTGGCCAAGGAAGGCCGGTCTTCTGACAAGCAATCCATTCTCGACTTTCTGGACGGCAAGATTGCCAAATGGTGGATGCCGGATGATGTGATGTTCATCGACGAAATCCCGCATACGGCAACGGGCAAGATCCAGAAGACCGCGCTGCGCCAGACGCTCAGGGATTATCAGTTTCCGACCAGCTGAGGCACGGCAATTGGACAAAAGGCCCGGATGCGTGAGCGTCCGGGTCTTTCTTATTGTGCGAACAGGTGTGTCAGCGCTGGCGCAGACCGGTGGCTGCATCAAACAGAAACGCACGCTCCGGATTGAAGCCGGTCTTGAGCACGTCACCTTCCCTCACCTCGCGGTTCTCGCGAATCTCGATGGTCAGCGGCAATTCGAGATCAGAGCGCGAATAGGCGAAGGACGAACCGCCAAGGTGTTCGATCACGTCAATGGGCATCGACACCTGAACACTACCGGTCGCGTCGAAATGTTCGGGCCGGATGCCGAGCTGCAGCTTCGTGCCCGGTTGCGGGTGCGGGTCGCGAATCATCATCGGAACCTGGATTCCATCAAGATCATCCAGCCTTACGGTCAGCGTTTCGCCAGATGAGCTCACCACCGACGCCGGCAGAAAGTTCATCCGGGGCGAGCCGATGAAACCGGCAACGAAGGCATTGTCGGGGTCATCATAGAGCGCCAGTGGTGAGCCGGTCTGCTCAATGACGCCTGCGCGCAGCACAACGATCTTGTCGGCAAGCGTCATCGCCTCGACCTGATCGTGGGTCACGTAGATCATGGTGGCACCGAGTTCCTTGTGCAGCTTGGCGATTTCAAGCCGCATCTGCACCCGGAGTTCGGCGTCGAGATTGGACAGAGGCTCGTCGAACAGAAAGACTTCCGGCTGGCGGACAATGGCCCGGCCAATGGCGACGCGTTGGCGCTGGCCGCCGGACAAGGCCTTCGGCTTGCGCTGCAACAACGGCTCGAGATGCAGGATGGAAGCCGCGCGGCTGACGCGCTGCTTGATCTCCGAAGCCGGATGACCGGTCATCTTGAGGCCAAAGCCCATGTTCTCCTCAACCGTCATATGCGGGTAGAGCGCGTAGGACTGAAACACCATGGCGACGCCGCGGTCAGCCGGTTCGACATGCGTAACGTCGTTGCCACCAATCGTCAGAGTGCCGCCGGTGGTGGCCTCCAGTCCTGCGACCAAACGCAGAAGCGTTGACTTGCCGCAGCCCGAGGGGCCGACAAACACTGTAAACTCGCCATCCTCGATAGTCAGATCCACCCCGTGGATCACATCGACGCTGCCGAACGACTTCTTCACCTGTCGCAGTTCAAGTCCTGCCATGACACTCCCTCTCAAAACCTGGCTTTCAAAACACCGGCCTGACCGGCTCCCGGCAACTCTGCAGCTGCCACTCAATCTCGTCCCCTGCACCCATCCTCAAGTGCGCGGACCCAGCCTTGCGCCCATATCGTCCATGATCGAGCTGGCCGTGTTGCGCACCAGCCCGGCCCAGCTTTCAAGCACATCAGCCGGGATCCGGTAGGCAGGCCCGGTAACGGACACGCCGCCGACAAAACTCCTGTCGGATGAATAGATCGGCGCAGCCACACAGCGGATGCCGGGCTCGTGCTCTTCGCGGTCATAAGCGTTGCCGCTTTCGCGGATTTCGTCGATCTCATTGAGCAGCGCGTCCGGCGTGATCAGCGTGCTGTCGGTAAAGCGCTTGAACTTGATGGTCGAAACCAGCTCGCGCAGATCCGCTTTGGCAAGCGCAGACATCGCCGCCTTGCCGACACCGGTGCAGTAGACCGGCGAGGCATTGCCGATCTGCGAATACATTCGGACCGCCTGACGGCTTTCGACCTTGTCGAGATAGATCACCTCATTGCCGCGCAGCACGCCCAGATGCACCGTCTCGCCGGTGAGGTCGTGCAGAGCACGCAGATGCGGCTCGGCTATGGCGCGGAACTGGTTGCCGGCCCAGGCTTTTGCAGCGAATTTCAGCAGACGGATGCCAACGGAATAGGAATGGTCACGGCCCAGCGACAACAGGCCTTCCTCGACCAGATTGGAAAGCTGCCGGTGCAGTGTTCCGCGCGGCTGACTGGAGACAGCAAGAATATCGGTAAAGCGCATCGGCTCATCAGCGGAGGCGACAATGTCGAGAACAGCAATGGCCTTGCCAAGCGTACCGGTGTCGACACGGCCGCGCCCCGGCCTGGCGTCTGCCACCGCGGCTTCATCCGGCTGCGCTGCAGCGCTGTCTGTCTGATCGTCCACTTTCCCTCCCCTGCCATTTCCGGTGCGGCGTTGACGCCTGCCGGAAACAGTCCTGACTTCAAACGGTTGGCTCTCCCGAACGCCTTCCGCCTGTTCCCGGTCAACAAGGCCGCATTTTAAGCGGCTTCTTTTCGACCTTGACAACTCATACACCATAGATCGATAATTCTAAATAGTCAAATTGAGTTCCAAATAACGGAACATCAATTGGCGCTGTCGGGGCGGTCTTGGAGGATTGCCCGCCCGGCAGGTGGAACGGCCGCCCGGATGCGGCCCCACACCAGAGGGACGACAGCATCGTCAACACTTGGGAGGTTTTCTGTATGACGCTTTCACTCAAATCGACGCTTCTTGGCACCGCTGCCCTTGCCATTCTGGCAACGCAGGCGGTGGCCGAACAGCGCACCCTGAAATATTACGCCGACTTCGACCCGGCGCCGCTTGCGGCCTTCGAGGCCGTGATCGCGGATTTCGAAGCAGCCAACCCGGATATCGACGTGGTTCTGCAGAACTTCGACCACGAAGGCTACAAGACCTCGATCCGCAACTTCCTGACTGCCGATTCCCCGGACCTGGCCAACTGGTACGCCGGCAACCGCATGGCGCCATTTGTCAATTCCGGTCAGTTCCTCGACATTTCAGATGTCTGGACCGACAACAATCTCGGTGAAAGCCTCGCTTCGGCCAAAGGCTCCATGACCATCGACGGCAAGCAGTGGGGCATCCCCTATACCTATTACCAGTGGGGCATCTACTACAACAAGGACGCCTACAAGCAGGCCGGTGTTGAAGTGCCGACCACCTGGGCCGAGTTCATCGACAATTGCGCCAAGTTCAAGGAAGCCGGCATCGACTGCCTGACCACCGGTACAAAGGCGCTGTGGCCCGGGGCCGGCATTTTCGACTACATGAACCTGCGCACCAACGGCTACGACTTCCACATGGATCTGACCGCCGGCAAGGTGGCCTGGACCGACGACCGTGTGAAGAACACGTTTGCCGAATGGGCCAAGCTGGTTGAACCCGGCTACCTCACCGCCAACCACGCAGCCCTTGACTGGCAGGATGCCGCATCGCTGCTGATCCAGGGCAAGGCCGCCAACTACGTCATGGGCAACTTTGCCGTGGCCGTGTTCAAGGACGGCGGCATGACCAACGACACGCTGGGCTTCATGCAGTTCCCTGAAATCACTCCAGGCCTGGCGCGTGGCGAAGAAGCTCCGACCGACACGATCCACATTCCGGCCGGCGCAAAGAATGTCGATGACGCCAAGAAGTTCCTGGCGTTCATCGCCACGGCCGATGTTCAGACCGAACTGAACGAGGCTCTGGGACAGCTGCCGATCAACAACGGCTCGAAGGTCGGCGACGATCCTTTCCTGCAGGCCGGTTTCGAAATGCTGTCGACCGCTGACGGCGGCATCGCCCAGTTCTTCGACCGCGATGCGCCTGCCGAAATGGCCAAGATCGGCATGGAAGGATTCCAGGAATTCATGGTCAAGCCGGAAAACGTCGACAAGATCCTCGAGCGCCTCGAAAAGGCACGTGGACGCATTTACAAGTAAGCATCAGATCCGGGCGGCGTTATTTGCCGCCCGGTTCACCATGACGACCTGAGAAGGCCGGAGCCAGACAGCATGTCTGCACCCCGGCGGCGCACTGGGGAGGGTAGCCATGACGGGTTCAGCGACAACACCCGCAATTGCCGGAACACACAGCGACACCCGCGGGATCTGGAAGAGAAACCAGCGCGCGCTTGCCCCTTGGGTGTTTCTTGCGCCCGGCATCATCATGTTTGCGCTTTACGTCATCTATCCGATCATCGCCTCGATGTGGCTGAGCTTTTATGACTGGGACGGGCTTGGTACCAGGACCTGGCTGGGCATGCAGAACTATATCGAACTGCTGGACGACGACGCCTTCTACACCTCGCTCTACAACAACATCATCTGGCTGGTGCTCTACATGCTGGCGGTTCCCGCCGGGCTGTTCATCGCGCTGTTTTTGAACCAGACGGTCATGGGCATCCGCATCTACAAATCGCTGTTCTTCTTTCCATTCGTCATCAGCCAGGTGGTTGTCGGACTGATCTTCGCCTGGTTCTACGCCCCAAATTTCGGGCTGTTCTACAATCTGATCGAGTGGATCACCGGCACCGGCGTCGCCGTGCTGGCCGATGACCGTTACGTGACCTACGGCATCATTGCCGCGGGCCTGTGGCCGCAGATCGCCTATTGCATGATCCTCTATCTCACTGGGCTGAACAATGTGGCGCCCGATCAGGTGGAGGCCGCCCGGCTTGACGGCGCCAAAGGTTTCAAGATGCTCTGGCATGTGATCCTGCCGCAGCTCAGACCCGCCACCTTCATCGCCATCGTGGTGACCGTCATCGGCGCGCTCAGGTCGTTCGACCTGGTTTCCATCATGACCGACGGCGGGCCTTACGGCTCGAGCCGGGTGCTGTCGTTCTATATGTATGAGCAGGCGCTGTCTGAATACGGCTTCCGGATGGGCTATGGCGCCGCGATTGCGGTGGTGCTGTTTGCCATCATGATGATCTTCATCTCCTTCTTCATCTGGAAGATGGTCCGCGACGAAAGGGGCATGTGATGTTTCCCAGACCGATCGAACACACCGCTCCCGCGACACAGGTTCTCTACAAGCTGGCCCTGCCGGTCGCCCTGATCCTGTGGCTGCTGCCGCTGCTCGGCGTCGCCATGACTTCTCTGAAACCCTCGAGCGATCTGGCGCAGGGCAACTATTTCGGCCTGCCGAGCTATCTCGCCTTCTCGAACTATGCCGACGTGTTCAACAATTCGCCGATCGGGCAGTACATTCTGAACTCGTTCAAGGTCACCATCCCGACAGTCATCGGCGCGGTTGCGATTTCCTGCCTGTCGGGTTTTGCGCTGGCGGTTTACCGCTTCCGCATGAACCTGGTGCTGTTCTTTCTGTTCGTGGCAGGCAATTTCGTTCCGTTCCAGATCCTGATGGTGCCGGTGCGTGACCTCACGGTCTCGACTGGACTCTACAACACGATCACCGGACTGGCGCTGTTCCACATCGCCTTCCAGTCGGGCTTCTGCACCCTGTTCATGCGCAACTTCATCAAGGGGCTGCCGTTCGAGCTGATTGAATCGGCGCGCGTCGAGGGCGTCTCGGAGTTCCGGATCTTCTGGTACATCGTGCTGCCCTTGATGCGGCCTGCGATCGCAGCCCTTTCGGTGCTGGTCTTCACCTTCATCTGGAACGACTACTTCTGGGCCACGGTGCTGACCACCAGTGCCGAGACCCAGCCGGTGACCGCCGGGCTTTATTCGCTCAACGGCCAGTGGATCGCGCAGTGGCAACTGGTCTCTGCCGGATCGATCATTGCCGCCATGCCTCCTGTGCTGATGTTCTTCCTGATGCAAAAACACTTCATCGCCGGGCTGACCCTCGGCGCAACAAAGGGATAAAATGACCCGCGTGGATACGCCAGACTTCGCAGTCACCGATGTTTTCAGGCTTGATGGAGGCGGCCGCACGGCCGCCTTCGCCAGCTTCAACAATGGTGTGCCCAGCCTGATCCATTTCGGCCGGACACTGCCTGAAGACGACGATCTCGCCGCACTGGCGATCGCCACCATCCCGAATGTCGGCGCCGGACAGATCGACCCGTTCCTGCCGTTGACACTCTGCCCGCTTGCGATCACCGGATGGCAGGGCCATCCCGGCATGGTGCTGCAAGGCGAAGACGGCCGCGATTATCTCGCCAACCCGGTGCTGGCGGAGATCGAGGCCCTCGGTGCGAATGGGGTGCGCTTCACCATGTTTGACCGAGGCAATACTGAAGGCGTCAAGCTCGTGATCTCGGCGGGACTCGATCCGCACACGGGCATTCTCAAGCTGTCACAGCGCCTCACCGTACCTGAAGACTGGAGCTGCATCTGGCTGGCCGCACCTGCCCTCCCCGCCCCCACCGGCATGAGCAGGATCATCGACCATTCCGGTCGCTGGTGTGGCGAATTCCGGCGACAGGAGACCGAGTGGCGGACCGGCGCACATGTTCGCGAAAGCCGCGAGGGCCGCACCGGGCACGCGCACTTTCCCGGCGTCACACTCGCCACCGCGTATACCGGCGAACACACCGGCGCTTGCCTTGCGGCCACGCTGGCGTGGAGTGGCGGGCACCGGATGCTGGCCGAGGAACTGCCTGACGGGCGGCGTCAGGTGCAATTCGGCATACTCGACGACGGGCTCACCCGCGGCGAGATCGTCTCACCCGAACTCCTGGTATCCTGGTCTGATGCGGGGCTTAACGGCGTAGCCCAGAGCTTTCACCGCCACCTGCGCGCCATACAGGCTCCGGTGAATGCTCGCCGTCAGCGCGAGCCGCGGCCGGTGCATTACAATTGTTGGGAAGCAGTCTATTTCCGTCATGATCTGGACGAGTTGAAAGCCATCGCCACGCTGGCCGCCGGGCTTGGCGCGGAGCGTTTCGTGCTTGATGACGGCTGGTTCCGCGGCCGCAACGACGATACTTCAAGTCTGGGTGACTGGGAAATCGACCGGACCAAATTTCCCGACGGATTGACACCGCTGATCGATCACGTTCACAGCGAAGGCATGCGTTTCGGATTGTGGTTCGAACCCGAAATGGTCAACAAGGATAGCGACCTATTCCGCGCCCATCCGGACTATATGCTCGGCCCCAACGATCAGCCCAGCGGACGCCAGCAGCATGTGCTCGACATAGCCAATGAAAAAGTCCGGGCGCATCTGTTCGGCCAGATCGACGCGATCCTTTCCTCGCACAGCATCGACTATGTCAAATGGGACCACAACCGGCCGCTGACCGGGGGCAGTCCGGATCAGGCGCGCAGGTTCATCAGCTTGCTCGCTGATCTGGTCCGCGCCCACCCGGATGTCGATTTCGAAAGCTGCTCATCAGGCGGCGGGCGCATCGATTTCGGTGTGCTTGAACTGGCGAACCGGGTCTGGCTGTCGGATTCCAATGATGCGCTGGAGCGACTGAGGATGCAGCACGAGGCCAGCCGCTGGGTTGCGCCCGAGGTTCAGGGTTCGCATGTCGGCCCGCGCCATTGCCATACTTCGGGTCGGGTGCTGTCGATGCCGTTTCGCGCCTGGGTCGCAGCCCAACGGCACATGGGCTTCGAGATGGACCCGCGCGAATTGACGCCTGCGGAAAGCGAAACGCTTCGCCGGGTCACAGCCTGGTGGAAAGACAACCGGGCCTTCCTGTTTTCAGGCGTGCTGAATAGGCTGGAGAGCGACGACGTGGAAGTGTTTGCCGAAATGACGGTTGATGCTGATGCGAACCGGTTTATCCTGTTTGCCGGGCAGGCCGGTGCTTCGTCGCAGATCTTCCGGCGGCCGCTGCGGGTGGCGGGTCTCGATCCCGCAGCGGTTTACGAGATTTCTCACGTCAACCCGGAAGATGTGAGCCCACTCGCCAACCGCCGCATGGTCAGAGGTCCGGATGCGCCCCCGCAGTTTCTGTCGGGCGCATTCCTGATGGAGCACGGGATCCGCTTGCCCAATGCCGTTCCAGCCTCCATGACCGTCATGGAAGGACGACGACTCACACGGGAGAAGACTGATGACTGAGCGGACAGCGACATTTCCCGACCTGGAAGACGTGGCGGTTCTGATCACCGGCGGGGGCACCGGCATCGGTGCGGCGCTAACCGAAGGTTTTGTTGGCCAGGGCGCCAAGGTCGCCTTCATCGATATCGCCGAAGGCCCGAGCCGGGACCTTGCCGCGCGGCTGGCAGAAGGGAGCCGCCATGCACCGCTGTTCCTTCATGCCGACCTGACCAGGGTGGATGCGATCCGGCAGGCGGTCGAGACGGCACAAGATGCGCATGGCGCAGCCACGGTTCTGGTCAACAATGCGGCGCTTGATGACCGGCACGAACTGCTCGAGATGAGCGAGGCGTATTGGGACGATAATCAGGCGGTCAACCTCAAGCCGGTGGCCTTTACCGCGCAGGCCGTAGCACCCGGCATGATCGCTGCGGGTGGTGGCGCGATCGTCAATTTCACCTCGACCTCCTACATGCTCAACATCGGCGCGATGCCGTCCTACACGGCGGCCAAGGCCGGGATTGTTGGCCTGACAAAGGGGCTTGCCGGACGGCTTGGCCCTGATGGCATCCGGGTCAATGCGATTGCCCCGGGCTGGGTGATGACAGAACGTCAGAAACGGCTCTGGGTCACCGACGAGGGCCTTGCGGCCATGGTCGACCGTCAGTGCCTGAAGCGGCCGATTGAACCTGAAGACATGGTTGGGCCGTGCCTTTTCCTTGCCTCCAAAGCATCTGCGATGATCACCGCGCAGGTTCTGATTGCTGATGGAGGCATGATGTGACGACACCTCCCGCACTCATAGCGGTCGACTGGGGCACAAGCAGTTTCCGATTGTGGCTGTTGTCACGCGACGGAACGGTACTCGCCGAGCACCGCAGCCATGAAGGCATGAGCGAGGTTGCCGAGCGTGGGTTCGAGACTGTACTGGAAACTCATCTGCAGACCTTGTCAGCCTCCCCCACCCTGCCGGTGGTGATCTGCGGCATGGCCGGGTCTCGGCAGGGCTGGGTCGAGGCCGGCTACATCGATACCCCTGCCGATGTCACCACCATCGGCGCGAGCGCCACAGTGGTGCCGGACACCGCGCGCAAGATCATCATTATTCCCGGCCTCACCGTCCGCTCGGAAAGCGAACCCGATGTAATGCGCGGCGAAGAAACGCAGCTGCTTGGCGCGCATCTGGAATTGCCCGGCGGTGAGCGGTACTGCATGCCGGGGACACACTCCAAATGGGTCAGCATGAACGGCACGACCGTCACCGGGTTTGAAACCTTCATGACCGGCGAGCTGTTCTCGGCGCTCTCAAGCAAGACAATCCTGGTGCATTCCACCGGTGGCGAGGGCAAAGTCGACGCCAATGATCCCGCGTTCCTGACTGGCGTGCGGGATGGCTGGGCGCGGCCGGAGAAGACCACGCACCAGCTTTTTTCGATCCGCGCCGGGCAATTGCTGTACAATCATCCCGTAGACGAAAACCGGGCACGGTTGTCGGGCTTGCTGATCGGCGCGGAGTTTGCCGGCGCGGGTGTGCGCGGCGGCGAGCAGATTGGTCTGGTGGCCAGCGGCGCGTTGCAACGGCTTTATCACACGGCCCTATTGGCCTGCGGTGTCAAGGTGCGCGACATTGATGCCGATGTGGCCGTGCGGCGCGGCCTGATGGTATCTTGGCAGCATTTTTCCAACACCTGCGGAGATCGAAAACACGCATGATACGGATCAAATTTCCAGCGATGAAGCGCAGCCTTGTGGCGATCCTGCGCGGCATCAAGCCTGACGAGACCGCCGGTATCGTTGACGGGCTGATCGAGGCCGGGTTCACGGCGATCGAGATCCCGCTCAACTCGCCCGATCCGTTCCGCTCGATCGAGATTGCCGCCAAGCGTGCACCGAAAGAGGTGTTGATTGGCGCGGGCACCGTGTTGAGCGTCGAGGACGTCGACAGGCTCGATAGCGTCGGCGGGCGGCTGATGGTCAGTCCCAATGTCGAGCGCGAGGTCATCGCCCAGGCCGCATCGCACGGGATGGTGACGATGCCGGGCGTTTTCACAGCAACCGAAGCGCTGGCAGCCTGTGCTGCCGGCGCGTCGGCGCTCAAGTTCTTTCCCGCAAGCGTGCTTGGTCCGGCAGGCATTAATGCCATCAGGGCAGTTCTGCCCAAGGATGTTCCGGTGGGAGCGGTCGGCGGCGTGGCCAACGGGGATTTCGCAGCCTATGCCAAGGTGGGCATTCGTACCTTCGGGCTCGGCTCGAGCCTCTACAAGGCGGGGATGGCGGCGGACGAAGTTGCGCGCCGGGGAACTGCCGCCATCGCAGCCTTCGATGCGCTGAGCGAGGACGGGATATGAGCAGCGAGACGGCACCGTTTTCAGGCCGCAAGCTCGACGCGCCGGCCTGCATGCTTGGCGAAGGCCCAACCTATGATCCGCATACCGGCACTGCCTGGTGGTTCGACATTGTTGGCCGCAAGCTGATCGCGTACAAGCTCGCATCGGACGACGTCACGGTGCATGACCTGCCGGTGATGGGCAGCGTTCTCGCCCGGGTCGACGATGCACGCCAGATCATTGCCACCGAGACCGGACTACATCTGCGGCATGTCGCGTCTGGCGAGCTGGAACTCATCACGCCGATCGAGGCGAACAATGACGTGACGCGTTCCAATGACGGACGGGTCCACCAGAGCGGTGCGCTGTGGGTCGGCACCATGGGCAAGAATGCCGAGAAGCATGCCGGCGCGATCTACCATGTGGCCCGCGGCGTGGTCACCAAGTTGTTCGCCGACATCAACATTCCGAACGCGATCTGCTTTTCGCCCGACGGGACGCTGGCCTATTTCACCGATACGGTGACTGCGAAGTTGATGCGGGTGACAATCGACCCGGTAACGGGCCTGCCTACTGCATCGCCAAAGGTGTTTCATGATCACCGCGGTGAAGACGGCGGGCTCGATGGTGCGGTATGCGATGTGAATGGCACTATCTGGAACGCCCGCTGGGGTGGAGGTTGTGTTGATGCCTATGCACAAGACGGCACGCGTATCACGTCGTTACAGGTGCCTGCCGGCCAGACAACCTGCCCGGCCTTTGTTGCCGAGAACTGCGACCGGATGATCGTGACGTCAGCGCGCGAAGGCCTGTCTGGCGCGCAGCTTGCAGCTGATCCCGGCGCAGGCTCCACATTTCTGCTTGACCACCCGGTCAAGGGCCGGTTCGAGCCCGACTACATACTCTGACATTCTGGGACTTTATCTGAGATGAACCGTACGCTCGGCGTTTGCTATTATCCCGAACACTGGCCGGAGACGCAGTGGGCTGATGACGCCGCGCGGATGGCGAAACTCGGGCTCACCCATGTCCGCATCGGCGAATTTGCATGGTCACGGCTGGAACCGAGACGCGGCGCCTATGATTTCGACTGGCTGGCACGCGCCATCGACACGCTTCATGCCGCAGGTCTGGAAGTGGTACTCGGCACACCGACTGCGACACCGCCGAAATGGCTGGTCGACGAAATGCCGGACATGCTGCCCGTGGGTGCCGACGGCATGGTGCGCAAGTTCGGCTCACGCCGGCATTATGATTTTTCCCACGACGGCTATCTGGAGGAAAGCAAGCGGATCACGCTTGAACTGGCCATGGCCTTTGGCGAACATCCCGGCGTCACCGCCTGGCAGACAGACAACGAATATGATTGCCACAACACGACCCTGTCCTATTCACCCGCCGCCTGCAGTGGTTTCCAGGCCTGGCTACAGCGAAAATACCAGTCGCCGGAAGCGCTCAACCGGGCCTGGGGCAACGTCTTCTGGTCGATGGAGATTGCTGATTTCAGCGAGATCGAACTGCCGAACCTGACGGTGACGGAAGCCAATCCCGCGCATGTGATGGATTTCCGGCGCTTTGCGTCAGACATGGTGGTGCGCTTCAACAAGGCGCAAGCCGACATCATCCGGGCACATTCGCCGGGCCGCGACGTGATCCACAATTTCATGGGCCGGACGCTGGCCTTTGACCATTTCGATGTCGGCGCCGATCTCGACATTTCAAGCTGGGATTCCTACCCGCTCGGGTTTCTCGAGGACCGGTCGGATCAAGGGGATGCGTGGAAACAAAAGTTCGCGCGCGCAGGCGACCCTGACTTTCAGGCATTTCACCATGATCTCTACCGCGCCACATCGAAGGGGCGCTGGTGGGTGATGGAACAGCAGCCCGGACCAGTGAATTGGGCGCCGCACAACCCGGCCCCACGTGACGGCATGGTGCGGCTGTGGAGCTGGGAAGCCTTTGCCCATGGCGCCGAAACCGTGAGCTATTTCCGCTGGCGGCAGGCACCTTTTGCGCAAGAGCAGATGCATGCCGGCTTGCTGCGGCCGGATTCCAGTGAGGCCGAAGGTTTTGATGAAGCGGCCCAAGTGGCAGCGGATCTCGGAAAGCTCAATGCTGAACTGGACGCGCGGCCCGGCAAGTCCGACGTGGCGATCGTCATCGACTACCCCTCGGCCTGGGCCTGGGAGATCCAGCCGCAGGGCCGTGAGTTCGATTATTTCCGGCTGGTGTTCGATTTCTACCGATGCCTGCGGCAGCTCGGGCTGTCGGTGGACATCGTCCCGGCCAGCGCGCCGCAGTTCGATGGATATGGCCTGGTGGTCATTCCCGGGCTGTTTGCCTGGACAGACGATCTGGTGTGCGCGATCCGCGAATGCGAAGGGCAAGTGCTGATCGGGCCGCGTTCGGGGTCGAAGACGGCTGATTTCGCCATTCCCGGCTCCCTGCCCCCGGCCCTGCCTACAGACATCCTGGCGCTGCGTGTGAGCCGCATCGAAACCTTGCGTGCCGATACACCCGTTGCGGTGACAGAAGCTGGCGTCTTCCAGTTCTGGCGTGAATATCTCGAACCTGGAATGGGTGCCGAAACGCTGCTGACGGCGGAAGACGGCGTCCCGGCGGTGATTGCACAGGGCAACGTCACCTATCTCGGAGGCTGGCCGGACCAACCGCTGCTGAAGACGATCACGGGAGAGCTGGCTACAAGGGCTCGGCTGGTCACGAAGGATTTGCCGGACGGTGTCCGCCTGCGCCGGCACGGGCGCCATGTTTTCGCGATCAATTACGGTGCCGAGGCTTTTGACCTGACCGCTCTTGGCTGGAAAGGGACGCCCCTGCTGGGCGACCTCGTGCTTGCGCCGTCTGGTGTGGCGATCACGGCAGTGGCGGATGCGGGATGAGCCATTAAATCTCAATACCAGGCATCAGCCAGATCTGCCTTGGTGCGGTCAATGAATTCGACGAGCGCCTCGTCTGTCGCCCCATCCATAAGCGGGGCCTGGTATTCGGCAAGCGTCTGTTTCCAGCGCCCGTTGGCACGCATGGCGGCGTCGGTTCGGCCTGCTGCGTCCCATTTTTCGAACGGCTCGTTGTCGGCAACTGCACTGTCCCAGAACGCCGTCTGATAATTATCCATGGTATGGGCGCATCCGAGAAAATGCTTGCCGACGCCAACCTCGCGAAACGCATCCAGCGCAAGTGAATTGTCGTCAACCACAACACCAGCAAGATAGGAATGCAGCGCGCCGCAAAAGTCGGCATCCATCACAAATTTCTCGTAGGACATCGACAGAAGCCCGTCGAGAAAGCCGGCGGAATGCAGGATGAAATTTGCGCCGCAATGGACAGCAGAGAGCATCGACATGGTGCCTTCATTCATCGCCTGTGCATCGGGAAGCTTGGAATTGGAGAAGTTTCCGGCACAGCGGAGCGGCAGGTTGAGCCGGCGCGCCAGTTGACCGATCACCATCGAGCCGATGGCAGGTTCGGGCGTTCCAAAGGTCGGCGAGCCTGACCTGAGCGACATCGACGAAAGGAAATTGCCGAAGATCACCGGCGCGCCCTTGCGTTCGAGCTGGGTCAGCGCACAACCGGCCATGGTTTCAGCCAGTGATTGCGCAATGGCGCCGGCATTGGTCACCGGCCCCATGGCGCCGCCGAGAATGAACGGCACAACGACAGTAGCCTGATTGGCGCGGGCATAGGCACGCAGCACGTTGGTCATTGTGCCATCCCAGACCAGCGGCGAGTTGACGTTGACATTGCCGAGGATGACGCAGTTCTGGTCAACAAAATCGCGCCCGAACACGATCCGGGCCATTTCAATCGAGTCTTCGGCACGGCTTTCCGCTGTCACCGACCCCATGAAACACCGGTCGGAGTATTTGAGGTGCGCATAAACCATGTCGAGATGACGCTTATTGACCGGCACATCAACCGGTTCGCAAATCGTGCCACCGGAATGGTGCAACCAAGGGCTGGATTGCGCCAGCTTGATGAAATTGCGGAAGTCCTCGATGGTGCCATAGCGGCGGCCCTTGTCGAGATCCATCACGAAGGGCGAACCGTAGGCAGGCGCAAAGACCACGCTTTTGCCACCGATCTCGACACTGTTGGCCGGATTGCGGGCGTGCTGGGTGAAACTCGCCGGTGCGGACTTGAGGATCTCGCGCAGCATGCCCGGTTCAAACCTGACCAACAAATCATCCACATCGGCGCCAGCCTGTCTCCAGAGCTGCAACGCCACCGGATCGTCGCGGAATTCTATACCTATTTCAGCCAGGATCCGATCGGCTGTCGCCTCGATTTTCAGGAGATTTTCCTCGCCCAGAATATCGTAGGTCGGGATGTTGCGGACGATATAAGGCGCTGCCCGGTGCGGTGGCGCGGCAGTCTGTCCCGATCGCCGGCCATCGCGTCCGCCGGCGCGCTCACGTCTGCGGGCTTGCGAAGTCTTTGCTGAAGCCGGTGGTTCGGCGATCTCGACAGTTGCCATGGCGTATCCTCCAGAGCAAAACTCTAGGAGCATCACCGGCGTTTGTAATGCTGGAAAATTCCAGTGCGTTGGATAAGGTGAGCTTATGGATAACCTGCGCCACCTGCTGCCCTCGGCCGGCAATCTCATCGTCTTCGAGGCGGCCGGGCGGCAGCTCAGTTTTACGAGGGCTGCAAAGGAGCTGGGCATGACCCAGGCAGCGGTGAGTTACGCGATCCGGTCCCTGGAAAGCCAGCTGGGCACGGCATTGTTTCACCGTGCCCACCGCGCTGTCACGTTGAGCGAAGCCGGACGACGCTTTCATTCGGATGTGACACTGGGCCTGAGCCATATCCGCAAGTCGGCGGAGGATATTCGCGGGCATGGCCGGGCGAACACCGTCACGCTGGCGGCCTCGACCGCGTTTGCCTCGTTATGGATGCTGCCACGGCTGCACCGGCTGCGTGACGAATTGCCGGACATCGACCTGCGGATTCAGACCGCTGACCGCGATCTCGATATCCGCAATGAGAACATCGAGCTTGGCGTGCGCGGCGGACGGCCAGCGGACTGGCCCGATTACGACAGCGCCTTGATCGCAGAGGAAATCATCGAAGCGGTGGCGAGCCCCGTCTATCTTGAGAAGCACGGGATGCCCGAAAGCGTTTCCGAGCTTACACACCACAAACTCATTCATCTCGAGGAACCGTTTCGCAGTGCCTGCGACTGGCAGCATTGGTTCAAAAGCGCCGGGGTCGACGCAGGCAAGGCGCACCGTGGGCTGGCCATCAATGACTACGTGCTGGTGATACAGGCGGTGATGGAAGGTCAGGGGGTGGCACTGAGCTGGCACCACCTGACCGAACGGTTGCTGGCATCGGGGCTGTTGCGGAAGCTCACCCCTCACCGGCTGGAAACCGGCGCTGCCTTTTACGTCATATGGCCTAAAGGCCGGCCACTATCGGCGCAGACCGAACTGGTTCTGAGCTGGCTGACAAAGCAAGGCCGCGCCGTCAGCGAATGAGTAGGCTGGACCGGGCGGCGCTGGCGCGCGCCAGCTCTTCGGCTTCGATCAGGGCAAAGGTTGCTGTGGCGTCGACCGCCTTGCCGTAAAGCCATCCCTGACCTGACTTGCAGCCGAGCTCGCGAAGCTTGGCGGCCTGCTCTTCGGTCTCGATGCCTTCGGCAATGACCTTGAGATTCAACCCCTCGCACATGGTCAGAATGGCGCGCACGATGTGCTCAGCGGATTTGTCGATGGTGATTTCGCTAACGAAGCTGCGGTCAATCTTGACCTTGTTGAAGGTGAAATCGCGCAACCGTCCCAGGCTGGACTGGCCGGTGCCGAAATCATCAAGCGAGACCCGGATGCCGACGCTGTGCAGCTCGTTGACCACCTTGGCAGCCACTTCGGGATCACTCATCATCGCGGTTTCGGTGATCTCCAGCTCAAGCCGGCGCGGATCAAGGCCGACCCGGTTGATGACGGCGAGCACATTGAAGGCGGTTGCCGGGTCAATCAGTTGCGCTGACGACAGGTTGAATGACAAAAACAGATCGGACGGCCAATGCTTGGCTGTTTCGGCCGCTTTCTTAAGCAGGGTTTCGGTCAAAGAATCGATAAATCCGCGTTCTTCGGCGAGCGGGATGAAGAGCCCCGGCGAAACAAAGCCCAGTTCCTTGTCTGTCCAGCGCGCCAGTGCTTCGAAGCCCTGGATCGATCCATCGGACAGATCGACGATGGGCTGAAAGTGGACGGCAACTTCGTCGGCGATGATGGCTCTGCGCAAGGCCTGCTCGATCTGCGTGCCGCGGCGCATTTCTTCAGCGATTTCCTCTGAGTAGACCGTAATCTGACCTCGGCCACGGCGCTTGGAGCGGTAAAGGGCCGTATCCGCGCTCTTGAGCAATTCGGCAAACTGCTCACCGGCGAACGGGTAGACCGCAAAGCCGAAGGAGGCGGACAGGCGGACGTTGCGATCGCCAAGGTCATAAGGAGCCGACAAGACATCCTTGAACATGCGGCCGATCTTCTCGGCGCCCTTTTTCTCAAACACCAAGGGCAAGATGAAAGCGAACTCGTCGCTCTCAATCCGGGCGACAAAGCCCCCGTCAGGCAAACAGGCCCGTAGCCGATGCGCAACCTGACACAGAATTTCATCACCGGCGGCGTGACCGAAAAGATCGTTGATCGGTTTGAAACCGTCAATATTGGCAATACCGATGGTGAATGGAGCAGGATCGTCAGCGCGCTCAGACGCCAGTTTGCGGATCTTGTCCATCAGCCGGCGACGGTTTCCCAGGCCGGTCAGGGGATCGGTGTAAGCGACAGCATTCGGGTTCGGGGACAAGGCGTCCGTGCTTGCGTCTTCAGGGGTCATCAACAAAAGAGGATCCGCGTAAAATGAATGTAACTTTCGAAAATATGATGCGCGAGATGTCTTAATATTGTCCTATTGTGCGACGGGCGAAAGTTGCTCAGGCTTCCCGACCCCCATCAGCTTACCCTGCAGCGCGAATCTGCCCTGAATTCTCGACCCACTTTTGAATGAGAGCTTCAAGCTTTTCAGGGTTGACCGGCTTGGACAGATAATCGTCCATTCCCGCTGCGAGACAGCGCTCGCGGTCTCCCCCCATCGCATGGGCGGTCACTGCAATCACCGGCACATGCCCTGTCTGTCCAGCCTCATTTGCTTCTGCATCACGAATAGCCTGGACTGCCTGAAGGCCGTTCATCACCGGCATGGAAACGTCCATCAGGATGAGGTCAGGGGCGGAGGCACGCCAAGCGGCAACCGCCTCCTGGCCATTGTTGACGATGCGGAAATCGACACCGATGCCTTCGAGGATCTGTTCAAACACGATCTGGTTGACGTCGTTGTCTTCGGCCACCAGCACCCGGATCTTGTCGCGCGCCTGATTTGCCAGGGGGACGGGCGCCGGTTGTACGGGCGCCCGAGCCTCCGGCTCAACCTGTTTTGTGCGGGCAAGTGTTTTCTCGCCAGCGGGAGGTGTGGATGTCACGACAGACAAAACCGGCTTGTCCGCCGGCGGCTCAATTGCAGCTGCGGCACCAGCAGACCGGTCCATGTTCTCACCGGCGAGCCTGTTTTCGATAGCCCGCTCAAGCATCCCGTGGCGGGAGGCTTTGCCCTCGCGCGACAGGGCTCTTGCCATATGATCTGATATCTCTACAGCGTTGACTTCCAGCCCCATGGCTTCTGCGGCATCGAGGAATGCTACCGCTTCGTTTGCATTGTTCGTCGCTACCGCATCAAAATCTTCGCCCTTCAAGGCAGCCACACGCGCCACGGAGCGCCCTGGATCCTCATCGATAACAAGGATACCTCCCTTGAGCACCGTTTCGGATCTTACGACAACCTTGTTTTCGGGCAAGCTTGCCATGAAGCTGCCAGCGTGACCGGTTGAAACCACAGTCTTGGCCGTCACCATTTCGCCGATGTTATCGAAAGAGATTGTCACGCAGTAAGCGCCGGGAGTTCCCGTGCGGCGCATTCGCGTAATGACCTTCATCACCGAGCCGTCAGCACTGTGAATATCTTCCAGGGCGTCGTGGGGAATGCCCGTTTCAAGCACCTTGGTTTCGAGTGCCTCAAATCGTGCTGCAAGCTCGTGCCCGACGAAATCGGCGGCCTTCCGTCCAAGGATGTATTTGCGCGGCAATCCGAATATCCGGCAAAAAGCATCATTGACCATGACGTAGCGAAGCTCGGAATCCTTGACGATGACCTGTATGCTCAGATCATCGAGGATGACGTTGACGAGTTCTGCCTGTTTGAGTTTTTCGGCGACTTCTGTCTCGTTGTTCTTCTGATCGGTGACATCCTCTGAAGTCGAGATCAAGAAACCATCCGACATCCTGCGCTTGCGCAGCCTGATCCATCGCCCATCGGCGAGCTGTTCAACACTTTCATAGCGCTCGCGCCAGTGAATGGCGATCCGCTCGGCAACCCAGTCTTCACGCGAGATCTGGCGGGTGTGTCCTTCGAACGAACCGAATGAGCGGGCATCGGTGTCATATGTCGCGTTGAACAGGTCACGCAGCCGGGCACCAGGCTTGAGCAATTCCGGATCGATGTCAAAATACTGGAGAAAATGTGAGCTGCAGGCAATCAGGGTGTCGTTGCGGTCATAGAGCATGATACCGACACCGAGCGCGGAAGCGAGCGCTTCTATCCTTTTGGCGTCATCTGCAGATCTTCCGCTATCGGTTTCGTCCAACGCCATATTACTTCGATCCGATGCCCGAACTGATGAACGGAATTATGTTAAAGGCCGCACCGCGCGCGCCTTTTCACTGCCGCCAAGCAACCGTCCAGCCACTGAGCAAAAAAACTGGCGGAAACTTGCTTTGACTATGTCAGCGGAGGGTTAAGCCGCACTTAACCACGAATGCCAATCCATCCGGTTTGATGAGAAATATGGACCGGTTCGAGGAACGAAACGCGTCAATGAATTCTTTTTCCTGCTTCATTTGACGTGCAGACATTGCGCTCAAGCACGAATCCCTGAACATGAGACCATGCGCGTCCACCAACTGCCTGAAACCCTGATCAACCAGATTGCCGCCGGTGAAGTCATCGAGCGGCCGGCCAGCGTCGTCAAGGAACTGGTCGAGAACGCGATCGATGCCGGTGCCCGAAAGGTCGAGATTGCGACGGCTGCCGGAGGCAAGGCGCTCATCCGCGTGATCGATGATGGTATGGGGATGGACGCCGATGACCTGTCGCTGGCAGTCCGCCGTCACTGCACCTCCAAAATCGATCAGCGTCTTGACGACATATCCACGCTCGGGTTTCGCGGGGAGGCTTTGCCCTCCATCGGCTCGGTGGCGCGGCTGACGCTGAGGTCGCGTCCGCACAACACGGCGCATGCCAACGAGGTCTCGCTGGCAGGTGGCGTTCTGGCGCCGCTCAGGCCGGCAGCCGCCAATCAGGGAACCACGGTCGAAGTCCGTGATCTTTTCTTTGCGACGCCGGCACGGCTGAAATTTCTCAAGTCCGATCGCGCGGAAACCGCAGCGATTACCGAAATCGTGCGGCGCATTGCCATGGCCTTTCCGGCCGTCCGCTTCACGCTCTCTGGACCGGACCGCTCAACACTGGACCTGCCGGCGACAGGCGAAGACAGGCTGGCGCGCATCGCCCAGGTGCTGGGTGACGAGTTTGCTGCCAACACGATTGCGCTTGATGCGGCCCGGGAGGGTGTCGGCCTGACCGGTCACATCGGTTTGCCGACGTGGAACAAGGCCAACTCGCTGTCACAACACGCCTTCGTCAACGGTCGCCCGGTGCAGGACAAGCAGATCCTGACTGCCATTCGCGCCGCCTATTCCGATACCTTGCCGCGCGGACGTTATCCCGTGGCCGTGTTGTGGATCACGCTTGATCCGGCACTGGTGGATGTCAACGTGCATCCGGCCAAGTCGGACGTCAGGTTTCGGGACCCGGGCCTGGTGCGCGGTCTTATCATTGGTGCAATCCGGCAGGCACTGCTTGCGGGCGGAGACCGGGCTTCGCCGTCTGCCAGCGTCGGGCTTGCCCAGGCGTTTCGGTCACCGGAGGATGCCGGCGAAACCGCGCCAGTCGAGCCGTTTCGCCCCGGCTTTGCGGGAGGCTTCGCGTCACGGAGCCCCGCAGGAGGCTGGCAAGCCACCACTTCCCCATCACGGCCGCTGAATGGTTTCGGCACAGGTTTTTCCGAACCAGAGCAGCCGGAGATTGGGGAAACCGCCACGCCCTCGGCGCGGTCGGACGACAGCTCAGCCGATCTCTCCACCGTCGAAAACCCGCTCGGTGCGGCGCGAACGCAAGTTCACGAAAACTACATTGTGGCACAGACCCGCGATGGGCTGGTGATTGTCGATCAGCATGCCGCGCATGAGCGGCTGGTTTTCGAGCGCTTCAAGACGGCGCTGCGGGCCGGAAAGGTTGCGTCGCAAATCCTGCTGCTGCCCGAAATCATCGACCTGCCGGAGGACGATTGCGACCGGTTGGCAGAACGCGCGGAGGATCTTGCGGAGTTCGGACTGGTTCTCGAACGGTTCGGGCCCGGCGCAATCGCGGTCAGGGAAACGCCATCCATGCTGGGCGAAACTGATGTTGCCGGCCTGGTGCGCGACATGGCGGACGAAATTGCGGAATGGGACAGCTCCACCGGTTTGCGCGACCGGCTTGAAGCGGTGGCCTCGACGATGGCCTGCCACGGATCAGTCAGGTCCGGACGCCGGCTGGTGACCGAAGAGATGAATGCACTGCTGCGCGAAATGGAACGGACGCCGGGTTCAGGACAGTGCAATCACGGGCGCCCGACCTATATCGAACTGAAGCTCACCGACATCGAGAAACTGTTTTCGCGTCGCTGATGGGTTGGAATCACTGCAATGATCACCAAATCTTGCAATTTCGGCGCCGAAACGGCATAGAACCCCCAAGATTGAAACCGGAGCAGTCCGCATGAACCGTTTTGAAGGCCCCGGCGAGCGTCCGGCAAAAATTCGCTATCTCGACGGCGACTTTCAGATCCTGATGCCGGGCAACCACGTGGTCTGCGCAATCACCGGCGACATCATTCCGATCGAAGAGCTGAAGTACTGGAGTGTCGAGCGACAGGAGGCCTATGCCGATGTCAATGCGTCGGTCAGGGCTGAACAACGCGCCGGGTCGCTGCCTGCGAATTGAAATCCGGCAATCGTCACGCGCGGCGACGTTTGAATGCCGTCAACGCGTTTTCGATGATCACATTCGGCACGTCCGGGCTGTCGAACGACAGATCAATCTCCAGGACTGATGTCTTTTCCACCAGTTCGGCTGCCCTGCCATGTCCCGCTTGCAGGCGGACGTAATCCTTACCGGTGGTGATCAGATCGAGGCCATACAGCTCGGCTTCCGCCAACAGTTCCTTGATTTCGTCTTCAGTGAACGGGTGATGGTCAGGAAAACTCCTGCATCGCGCCAAGCGAACATGCGCGTTCTCAAGGGTCTTGTAAAACTTGCCGGGGTCGCCGATCGCCGCAAATGCCAGGCAATTCCGGTCTCTGAATTTTGCACTGTTTCGAGGCTGAAAGCGAGCCAGGTGGATCGGTTTTGCCGCTCGCGCGGCCAGTCTGATCATCGGGTCGGCGCCGTCTCCCTCACCCACCACAATGAGAGCATCGGCATGTCGGAGCTGGTCGACCACGGGTGCACGGACCGGACCGGCAGGAAACACGCAACCATTGCCAACACCGCGGTGTGCATCCACCACCAACAAAGCCTGGTCGAACACGAGCCGAGCGCTTTGGAAGCCATCATCCATGATGATGAGGTCAACGCCCTCGCCGACCAGCAGATCCGCACCTTCCGCCCTGTTGGGTGACACGACAGTTGTCGCCTTGGCGGCAAGCAGCATCGGCTCGTCGCCAACCAGCCGAGCCGTGTCTTTCTCGATGTCCACCACGGTTGCGTGATGGACGCCGCCGCCATACCCACGCGACAGGAAACCCGGCTTCAATCCCCGGTCAATCGCTGCATCGGCCAGCGCCAGTGCTGTGGGCGTCTTGCCTGAGCCACCGACGGTGAAGTTGCCGACGCAAATGACCGGCACGGAAACGGCCTTGCGCACTCTCTTGTCCATGATACGGCGGGCAATGCGCCCATAGACCCACCCGAAGGGAGATAGAAGTGCCGACTGGATGCCGGCGGACTGCCACCAGAATGGTGGGGCTTCGCTCACCATTGCCCGCCCCCGCGGTTCTCCGTGTTCTCGTTGTCCCGCGGCAGAAGCCGGGCTTTGACGGTCAGCGGATTGATGTAGGGTTCAAGCGCACGAATGGTCGAATTCAAGGCACCACGCATGTCGCGCAGGGTCTTCTCGCCGCCTTCGGCCATGGTCTGCCGGGCTTGCGGATTGGATATCAGGAAATGCACCGCCTTCGCCAGCATCTCGCCATCGCGAACATAGCGTGCGCCGCCGTTCTTGAGCAGGCGGGCGTAGCTTTCGCGGAAATTCTCGGTATTGTTGCCCGACAGTACGGCACAACCAAGCATGGCGGGTTCAAGCGGGTTCTGTCCGCCGCCGCCCTTCAGTGACTTTCCGACGAAGGCAATGTCGGTGAGGTTGAGATAGAGCCCCATCTCGCCAATCGTGTCTCCGAGATAGACATCCGTCGACGGCTCGATCAGATCCCCCCGTGAGCGGCGTGCAACCTTGAGTCCTCTATCCTTAAGCATGGCTTCGATTGCATCGGCGCGATCTGGATGGCGAGGAACCAGCAGCGTAAGTTGCTTGTGGCGCGGCGACAGGGACTTGTGCACCGCTGCGGCGATCTCATCCTCACCCTCGAATGTCGAGATTGCCGCCCAGGTCGGCCGGTCCCGTATCTGCTCCCTGAGCCCGGCCAATTCGTCAGCATCCCAGGGCGGAGCGGTCGTATCGACCTTGAGGTTCCCGGACACAGAAACCGGGCGCGCACCGAGTGCCAGGAACCGCTCGGCGTCCAGGTCGGATTGGGCCACAACGTGGGAGAGGTTTTCAAACAGGGCGTCAGCAAGGCTCGGGCGCTTGTTCCAGCGGGCAAAGGAGCGGTCCGACAGACGACCATTGACCAGAACCTGAGGCGTGCGGCGCGAGCCAAGTTCAAGGATGGTCATCGGCCAGATCTCGGATTCGGCGATGATAGCCAGATCGGGTTTCCAGTGATCAAGAAAACGGGAAACCGCGGGTTTCAGATCGAGCGGCACATATTGATGGATGACGTTGTCGCCAAGTCGCTCACGGGCCACGCCTGCTGATGTCACCGTGCCCGTGGTCAGCACGACAGCAATACCACGGCGGCGCACTTCCTTGATCAGTGGAACGACGGCCGTGGTCTCGCCGACACTTGCGGCATGGAACCAGACCAGAGGACCATCCGGGCGGGCAATCTTAGAGCGACCATAGCGCTCATTGCGGCGGGCGCGCTCTTCCTTGCCCTTGGCTGCCCGAATGGCAAGGTAAGGTCCCAGCAACGGATAGATACCCGCGCCGAACCAGCGATAGCCGATCAGCGCCGCTCGTGCCCAGCCGCGGCTCATTTACCTTCCCCGACTGCGTTCATGGCTTCGTCCGTGACACGATTGAGTTCAGCTGTCACTTTCAAACGCGCATCCGCCATTTCCTGTTCATCCGCCTTGGCCGCCACATATATCGGGGGAGCCAGTCGCACACTGCGGGTGCCAAACGGCAAATTGATGGTTGTCTTGTCCCAGGTCTTTTCAAGCACCCGGCGACGGCTGGTCGCAAGCGCGACAGGCACGATCGGCCGGCCAGAAATCTTTGCCAGTGTGACAATGCCCTCACCCGCCTGGCGCGGTTTGCCCTTGGAGATATCGGCGATCATGACCACGTTGACACCTTGCTTGAGTGCCGTGCGCATCGAGATCAGGGCCTTCACGCCGCCCTTGCCCGTATCGGTGCGTGAGGATTCACGGCCGCCTGAGCCTCGGATCACATCAATCCCGGCCCGCGCCAGAACCCGGGCGTTGATTTCCGCATCAGCGCTGCGTGAGACCAGTGAGGTGAATTTCCTGTCTGACGGGCTGGCGTAAGGGACAAGCAGATGCTGGCCGTGCCAGAGCGCGAAGATCGCCGGCCACTCGCCCTCCAGCATGGCCTCCCAATCGGTGGAGCTTCCGTTGTCGCGGTTGCTCCGCCAGATCGAGCCCAACGTCCAGCCGATCAAGGCAGAGCCAGCCTTCTGGACCAGCTCCGACTGCAACAGCCTCTTGCTCAGACGCCGCCTGTTGAACGTCTCGCCAAGCTGACCGAGCTTCGGCGCGCTGTCGGCGTCCGGTTTAATCATCTCGTCTTTCGCTCGCGTCTCAGGACGCGGTTTTGCTTTCATCATTCGGATCAAGCATCCGATGCATGTGCACGATGAAATAGCGCATATGGGCGTTGTCGACCGTCATCTGCGCCTTTGATTTCCAGACCGCATGGGCGGCGGCATAATTGGGATAGATGCCGACGATATCGAGTGCATCCAGGTCCCTGAAATTCATTGACTCCAAGCTCTCAAGCTCGCCGCCGAAAACAAGATGCAAAAGCTGTTTGTTAGTGTCATCAGCCATGGGATCACTCCAGATAACGGTGTCATTGATCAAAACGGGGTTTGCGGCAATTCGCCGAAAAGGTCAATGGCTCGCGGACGACTGCAATAATCCCAGCAAATCCGACACCCGCTGACGGGATGCTGCCAACAAAAGACCCCGGGTCGGATCAGGTTGATTGTAAAGCATTCGATGCCCGCTTCGATCGACGAGAATATGGCCGGTTTCGGCAAGCAACACATCAGCCGCTGCCAGGTCCCATTCGCTGGCCTGTGGCCTGACGAACACACCGTCCAGATGACCCTGAGCCACCGCGGCAATCCTGAGCGCCAGTGATGGGCCACCCGCGACCTTGTCCAAGCCGGCCTCGGCACCTGGGCGCATTTCCTTTAGCACCATGTCGGGAATGGCCACACGCAATCGATCGCCGGGCTTGGCCTGCGTTGCAGTAAGGCGAGCATCATTGAGAAACGCCCCGCCGCCCAGGCGCGCTTTCCAGACTTCTCCGCGCGCAGGTGCCACCAGAACGCCTGCCACTGGCTTGCCGTCTTCAACAAGACCTACGCTCACGCACCAATCAGGACGACCACCGACATAGGCGCGGGTGCCGTCAATCGGGTCGACAATAAACACGCGCCGGTCGGCAAGCCTATGCTCGGTGTCCTCGAGTTCCTCGGACAGCCAGCCGTAATCCGGACGGGCTGAGAGCAGAACCTTCTTGAGAAGTTTATCAATGGCGATGTCAGCCTCGCTGACCGGCGAGCGTCCCTCGTTCTTGTACCAGACCTCGGGATCCTTGCGGAAATGCGACATGCCGATATCGGCCGCCATACGCGATGCCTCGACCATCAAGGCAAGATCGTCGGCATATGGCGCGATGTCAGCCCCCATCATTCACCCGCAAGGGTCATGCCTTCTACGGCAATGGTCGGCGCGGCTATCGAGAACTTGGTATCGATGTCATTGGCGAAGGTCATCCGCTTGAACATGTCCTTGAGGTTCGAGGCGATGGTGACTTCCGACACCGCGAAACTCAGCTTGCCGTTCTCGATCCAGAAACCGGACGCACCGCGGCTGTACTCTCCGGTCACACCGTTGACACCCTGGCCGATCAGTTCGGTGACATAAAACCCGGTGCCGACCGAGGCGATCAGTTCTTCGGCGGTCCGCTGGCCCGGATTGACGATGACATTGGTCGACGACGGAGAAACGCCGCCGCCACGGCTTGCGCGTCCATTGCTGTTGAGGCCAAGTTCGCGCGCAACAGCAGTGGTCAGGTACCATTGCTGCAAAACGCCATCCTCAATCATCGTCAAGGGTCCAACCGACACTCCCTCGCCATCGAACGGACGAGACCCAGGGCCACGGCGAACAAACGGGTTGTCGACCAGCGTCAGGCCGTCAATGGCGACCTTCTGGCCCATCATGTCCTTGAGGAAGGAGGTCTTGCGCGCGACCGACGCGCCATTGATCGCGGACACCAGGTGGCCGATCAGACCGCGCGACACCCTGGGATCGAAGACCACTGTGACGTTCGAGCCGGTCTTGACCTTGCGCGGATTGACCTTTGCCGCGGCACGCTCGCCGGCACTGCGGCCGATCGCTGCGGCATCATCAAGGTCAGCAAAGAAGACGCGGCTGTCGAAATCGTAATCGCGCTCCATCTTGATGCCCTCGCCGGCAATCACGCTGACGGAGCGAGAGAAACCGGAGCGTTCGAAGGCGCCGGAGAACCCGTGCGATGTGGCCAGCACCATGCCGAACAATCCGGTGCCCGCACCCGCCCCGATGGAACTAGCAACGCCGGGGACCGCCAGGGCTGCGTCCTCTGCAGCCGTCGCAGCCTCAATCAGGCTGTCGGCAGAGGGTTCGGTGGGATCGAAAAGATCGAGATCCGGCCAGGACCCGGCAAGCATCTCGACATCGGCGAGGCAGGCATGCGGATCTTCAGGAGACACGCGGGCCATGGCCACGGCGCGTTCGGCAAGTGCTGTTTCATCAGCACCCTGCCCCGCGTGAACGGTGGCTACTTTCTGCCCGACAAAGACGCGGAGGCTGAAATCATCCGATTCGGCGGATTGGGTGTTCTCGACCTGGCCATTGCGCACCGAAGCCGACCGGGAGCGGCTGCGAACCACCAGCGCATCAACCTGATCAGCCCCTGCAGACCGGGCGTGGCCGATAAGTCGCTCTGCTTTTGCCAGCAAGCCTTCGGATTGTTGTGTATCACTCATGTTTTTTGGCCTTTCACTTGGCTCTCATGTATTGTCCCGACCGTCAAGCATCAAGCCCAACATGGCCGACGCGCACGCTTAAACGACAAAGGAACGTTCCGAATGGCTGGAGACGAAGCCAACCTTTACTCCCAAGCTCTTGTCCTGTTGTGCGGGGCGGTGGTTGCGGCTCCGCTGTTCAAGAAAATAGGGCTCGGAACCGTTCTGGGCTATCTGGCTGCAGGTATCGTGATCGGGCCGCTTCTGCGGATCATCAGCGACGGCGAGGAAATCCTGCATTTTGCAGAACTTGGCGTGGTGCTCCTGCTGTTCATCATCGGGCTTGAGCTGAAGCCTTCACGATTGTGGCAATTGCGGCGCGATATCTTCGGGCTTGGACTGGTGCAGGTTCTGGTGTCGGCACTGGCCCTTGTGGTTGCGGCAGTGGTACTGGGCGCGCAGCCATGGCCCGCAGCCGTGGTGATCGGGTTTGGATTGGCGCTGTCCTCAACCGCATTCGGTATCCAGATTCTCGAAGAGCGCGGAGATCTCAACACGAGGTACGGACAGCAGTCCTTTTCGATCTTGCTGTTTCAGGATCTGGCGATCGTGCCGATCCTGGCTCTGGTTCCGCTTGTGGCACCGGCAACGAGCGATGGCGGAGGCTCTATCTTAACCGATATCGCCATTACTGTCGGAGCCATCGTGGCTCTGCTGGTTGCCGGAAGGTATCTGCTCAATCCGCTTTTCCAGGTGATCGCCGGTACCGGCGCCAAGGAAGCAATGATCGCGGCTGCATTGTTTGTGGTGCTGGCCTCCGGTTCGCTGATGCAGTTCGCCGGGCTTTCCATGGCAATGGGCGCCTTCATCGCCGGCGTTATGCTGGCTGAATCAGCCTACCGGCATGAGCTTGAAGCCGATATCGAACCGTTCCGCGGCATCCTGCTTGGTCTGTTCTTCATGGCGGTGGGACTGTCACTGGATCTGGCGGTGATCGGCGAGAACATCGTGCTGATCCTGATTTCCGTACCAGTACTGATGGTGATCAAGGCGCTGGTGATTTACGGTGCATGTCGTGCCTTCGGCTCAAGCCACAACAACAGCGTCCAGATTGCCGGGCTGTTGCCGCAGGGCGGCGAGTTCGGGTTTGTCATCTTCAGCGCCGCGGCCGCTGCAGGGGTTTTCGCCCAGCCGACAGCCTCGCTGCTGATCGCCATCGTTACCATCTCGATGGCCCTGACGCCGCTGGCGGCGCTGCTGGCAAACCGGCTGATGCGGGAAGCAACGGACGAACAGATGGACGAGGATTTTGCCGATGCAGGCTCCGACGTACTCATGGTCGGCTTCTCTCGCTTCGGACAGATCGCATCGCAGATCCTGCTGGCTGGCGGTTCGGATGTGACGATCATCGACCAGTCCGCCGATCGCATCCGGTCAGCTTCAAAGTTCGGATTCAAGATCTATTTCGGCGACGGCACCCGCAAGGATGTGCTGGTGGCCGCAGGCATCGAACGCGCCAAGATCGTCGCGGTCTGCACCCACAAGCAGGAGATCACGGACAAGATTGTCGACATGATCCAAGCCGACTTTCCGACAGCACGGATTTTTGCCCGGGCCTATGACAGAACCCATACCTTGTCATTGCGTGCGCGTGGCGTCGACTACGAGGCACGGGAGACCTTCGAATCCGGCATGCTGTTTGGCCGCAAGACACTTGAAGCGCTCGGCACATCGGAAGACCAGGCCGCCTCGATCAGTGAAGACGTGCGGCACCGCGACGAGGAGCGGCTTGCGATTCAGGCGGTGGAAGGGCTGCTGGCCGGTCGAGAGAAACTGCATACGCGGCCTGTCACACCGGAGCCGCTGATCAAGCCGAAGCGGGAATCCGAGCGGCTGGACAAACCGCTCAAAGACGATATCACCCTATCCGACCCTGCGTGAAAGTCAGGTTGAAAGAAAGAGACATCATGACGCCGTTCCATCTCGCCTTCCCGATCAGAGACATTGAAGAAACCCGGTATTTCTACGGTGAAGTTCTTGGCTGCCCAATGGGGCGTTTCACCGAGAGCTGGATTGATTTCGACCTTTTCGGCCATCAGATGTCCGGCCACGTGCGCCCGGATGCCGGCACCGGCGCTGCATCGGGAACGGTTGACGGCCATTCCGTACCGATCCCGCATTTCGGCGCAGTACTCGAAATGAAGGACTGGAAGGAGCTCGCAGCCAGGCTTGAAGCCGCGGACGGCATTGACTGGATCATGAAGCCAACCTTGAGGTTTGAGGGTGAACCCGGTGAACAGGCCACGCTGTTCCTGCGCGACCCATCCGGCAATGCGCTCGAGTTCAAGGGTTTCGCAGATCTCGGACAGGTCTTTGCCTCGTGAGCAATGACGAGCCCGCGGCGAAGGGTCAGCTGACCAGATCGGGCGAGCAGGCAAAATTCGTCACCGGCTCGACCATGCGGCATGTCGTCGTCATGACGGCGACCGGATCGATCGGGCTGGTGGCGGTGTTCATCGTCGATGCGCTCAATCTGTTTTATATCTCGCTCCTGGGTCAGCAGGAGCTCGCGGCAGCGATTGGTTACGCCGGGACCCTGCTGTTCTTCAGCGCCTCAATTGCCATCGGTCTGTCAATTGCCGCCACCGCACTGACAGCGCGTGCGCTGGGACGCGGAGACCGGGGCGAGGCACGCGAGATTGCCGGCGCATCGATCGCCTACATGATCATCATCATGATAAGTACCGTGGCGCTGGCCTATCCATTCCTGCACAAGCTGGTGTTGATGATCGGCGCGAGGGGAGAAACCGCGAGGCTGGCCACCGAATTCATGCAGATCGTGCTGCCATCATTGCCCATTTTGGGGATCGGAATGTGCCTGTCAGCCCTGTTGCGGGCCGTTGGCGATGCCCGGCGGGCGATGTATGTGACACTTGGCGCTGGCGCGCTGACCGCGGTGCTCGACCCGGTCTTCATCTTCGGGTTTGACCTCGGCATTCACGGGGCTGCCATCGCCACGGTTATCTCGCGTTTTGCACTGATCGGCATCGGGCTGTACTCGCTGATCAGAATCCACAATCTTGTCGCGATGCCTTCGCTGACGATTATCAAACGCGAAATCCGGCCTTTTCTCGCCATCGGTCTGCCCGCGCTGATGACCCAGATCGCCACCCCAGTGGGCAATACGTTTGTGACGACGACCATGGCCGAGCACGGCGATGCCGCCGTCGCCGGCTGGGCTGTCGTCGGACGCCTGATCCCGGTGGCTTTCGGAACGCTGTTCGCACTGTCGGGCGCTGTCGGTCCGATTCTCGGCCAGAACTACGGCGCCAAACGCTATGACCGGCTGACCTCGACGATGCGGGACAGTCTCGTCTTCATCACTATCTATACCCTTGTCACCTGGGCGGTTCTAGCGCTGTTTCGCAACCAGATCGCAGATCTTTTCGGTGCGACCGGCGAGGCGCGGGACGTCATTGTCTTCTTCTGCCTGTTTGTTGCGGGCAGCTTTGTGTTCAACGGAATGCTGTTTGTGGCCAATGCCGCGTTCAACAATCTGGGCTATGCATTGTACTCCACAGTGTTCAACTGGAGCCGTTCGACCCTGGGTGTGATCCCGTTCGTATGGCTTGGTTCACTCTGGTATGGCGCACAGGGTGCGCTGGCTGGATACGGTCTCGGCGCGGTTGTGTTCGGCCTGGGTTCTATCATCGTCTGCTTCCGCGTGATCACGAGGATCGAAGACCGCGATGGTGGCGGCCCCGGCAACATTGTGGTCAGACCGCCGCCGGCCGCGCAATCACCCTTTACCAGCGGCAAGGCCTCGACGCTGTAATGTAAGGCCTATTTGAAAAAGGCGAACGCGGCATCAAGATCGCGTTTGAGCTGCTCGGCAACGCCTTGGGATTCAGTCAGGATATCCTTGGCCTTGAGAAAATCGAGAACACGGAACTGGTGCACTTCGGGCCTGAGAAGGATTTGCGGCGGATGCGCCTGACGCTTCATTTCGATGATGGACTGCATCATCAACTGGCTGGCGCCGAACATCATGTCGACAGTCGAGGGCGGTTGCCCTGGAACGCCCGACGGCAAGCCAACCACATCAACACCAATGACGATATCGGCGAGACCTATGAGCTGATCGAAGGGAACCGGATTGAATATGCCACCATCAATCATGATCCTGTCGTCAATCATCACGGGACGAAACACAGCCGGGAGTGCTGCCGACGCGGCAATCGCGGTGCGCAGATCGCCCTTGGTGCATGCAACCGCGCAATGGCCGTAGTAATCGGTGACCATGATCTTGGTCGGGATCTTCAGGTCTTCGAAATTCCGCGCCACCGTGTCAGGTAGAAACGCTTCGAGAATCCGCTCGACATTGAACTGGCCAAGACGAAGTCCGCCTTCCATGGCGTCCTTCATGCCGCGTGGCCGCGCCTTCCAGATCCGGCTGAGGGCGTTGCCTGGCTTGCCCACCGTTTCCAGCGTGTGAGCGCGGATTTCCTCGCCTGACAATCCCGAACCCATTGACGCGCCCATGATCGCACCGATGGAGGATCCCGCGATGGCAACCGGCCTGATGCCCATGGCATCGAGGGTTTCGATTACATGGATGTGGGCTATGCCCCGTGCACCGCCGCCGCCGAATGCAATGGCAACCGTGGGCTCTGAAGAACCGGCCCGCTTTTGAGGCACAACGGCCTTGACATCAGTCATGATCAAAACTGCTTTCTGTCGCATCCGTCGAGATTGGCTCATCTCCGGACAAGTGAGCTGAATCATAGCGGAAGAAACGCATCACCGTATCGCCGAATGCACGGCTGTCGAGCAACTCGAAGCCATCACCTGGAACCGGATCGGCTGCGACTTCTTCTTCGAGCACGACCAATGCACCATCTCTGATCCAGCCGCCACGGGAGGCCGATATCAACGCGCGCTCGCCCAAGCCCTTGCCATAGGGCGGATCGGCAAAAACCAGATCAAAAGTGCCCAGCGTTCCGGACGGGCCAAGCTTGGTGGCATCGCGCCGGAACAGCCGGGTGCGGCCCTGCAGTCCGAATGTCTCGATGTTCTTCTGAATGACGCCCCTGCCCTCGACGCCGCTTTCGACAAACACCGCCGAGCGCGCGCCACGTGACAGGGCTTCGATGCCGACAGCGCCAGTGCCGGCAAACAGATCAAGCACGCGTGTTCCATCCAGAGCTTCCGGGTGGGCATGGCTCAGGATATTGAACAGGCTTTCCCGGCTCCGGTCAGTGGTCGGCCGGATGGTCAGCGTTTTTGGTGCGGCGAGCCCCCTGCCGCGGAATTCACCGCCGACGATCCGCACCAGGCCCACGTCCCTTGCCGGAAGCCGGCTTGCCGCCGCGGTTGTCTGATGATGGACGGCCGCCGGTTGATGGCTTGCCAGCTCCCTTGGACGGGCCATCGAAGGACTTTCCGCCGCCCGGCCTGCTGGATGGCTTCATGCCCGGCTTGCCGCCTGGCTTCTTGAAATCACGAGCCGGACGCGCATCATCCTCTTCTCTTGGAGGACGTGGCTTGGCGCGGCCTTTGGGAAAGCTGCCGCGGCGTGTGTCGGCGCGCTGGTCGGAACGAGCCGGCTTGGCTGAGCGTTCGCCGCCGCGTTCCGCTTCGTCCTTCTTGTTCTCATTGACCGGGCGCGCGCCGGGCGCCATCCAGACATTGGTGGCGCGGCTGCGCTGAACGAAGCTGCGCTTGTCGGGCTTGCCACCAGGCTCTTCGTTGCGGCCGCCTTTTGGCCGTTCGCCCTTGGGCGCACCAAATGGTTTTCGGTCTGACCGATCACGATCTTTGCCAAAGGATTTTCCGTCGCGCTCCGGACGTCCCGGCTTGGTGTCGAAGCGGGCGCGGGCGCGCTCGGTTTTCTCGGAAGCCGAGATCCATTCGCGCTGTGCCGGCTTGGCGGCGGCCTTGGGTTTGGCTTCGGGCTTGGCCGGTGCAACCTGCTCGCTCAGCGGCGCATCGAAATTGGCACCTGATTCCTCGATCATGCGCTCGCCAAGCTGCTCGCGCAGCGTCCTGCTCTTGATCTCGACAACATCGCCTTCGCGGATATCACCAAGCTGGAAAGGCCCGAACGAAATTCGAATCAGGCGATTCACATCAAGACCGAGCGCACCGAGCACATTCTTGATCTCCCGGTTCTTGCCTTCGCGCAAGCCCATGGTGATCCAGACATTGTGTCCCTGCTTGCGGTCAAGCGTGGCCTCGATGGCACCATAGAGCACGCCGTCGACGGCAATACCGTCCTTCAGTTCATCCAGCCGGGCCTGATCGATATCGCCATAGGCGCGAACGCGGTAGCGACGCAGCCAGCCGGTGGTAGGCAGTTCCAGCGTGCGAGCCAGGCCGCCGTCATTGGTCAGCAACAGCAGGCCTTCGGTGTTGATGTCGAGCCGTCCAACGGTCAGCACGCGCGGCAGGTGCCTGGGCAAGCGGTCGAAAACCGTCTCGCGGCCCTCGGGGTCCTTGTTGGTCGTCACCAGGCCCGCAGGCTTGTGGTAGACCCAAAGCCGGGTGCGCTCGATACCGCCAACTTCCTCGCCGTCGACCTCTATCCGATCAGACAGAGAAACCACGACCGCCGGAGACTCGAGCGTCTTGCCATTGACCTTGACCCGACCCTCGGCGACCATACGCTCGACGTCGCGGCGCGAAGCAACACCCGCACGTGCCAGAATCTTGGCAATGCGTCCGCTCTCGACAGTGCTGTCTGTGGGGGCAGCCGGGGCATTTCCCGGTTTCGAATTGCCACGTTTGGGCTTGTCTTGTTCTGTCATTTGTTGTTTGCCTGCCTCTACAGCGCTTGCTGCGTTCCTTTGAGATCGCACGGGCACTGTAACATGTTTGGTTTGGCGATACGTCGATCGACAGATCGGTTCTGTTGTCATGGGGTATGGCCGCTTAAATCGCTGTCTATCAGGTTGAACGTGCCGGGTTAAGGGGTTTCATGCATGCTCTTACTGCTGCAGGACATTTGATGATCAGCAAAGGATACATGGATCTGGCACTGGAAGAGGCCAGCGCTGCCGCGACCCGCGGGGAAGTTCCTGTCGGCGCTGTCATCGTGCAGGACGGAAATGTCTTGGCACGGGCCGGCAATCGTACCCGCGAATTCAACGATGTAACCGCTCATGCCGAAATCCTGGCTATCAGGCAGGCGGCAGAAGCCCTCGGCAGCGAGCGGCTGATTGATGCCGATCTTTATGTCACGCTGGAGCCCTGCACCATGTGTGCTGCGGCGATTTCCTTTGCCCGGCTGCGGCGGCTGTATTTTGGGGCGGAAGATGAAAAAGGCGGAGCCGTGACGAGCGGGGTGCGTTTTTTCAACCAGCCGACTTGCCACCACGGGCCGGAGATTTACCCCGACATCGCATCCGAGGACGCCAAGCTGCTGCTCAAGTCCTTTTTCAAGGGTCGCCGCTGAACCGCCCCTCACGAGGCTGAGAACAACCTTGGGGCATACAATTTGTCAGAACAGCGTCGTTGAAACGGCGTCAGCCGCTTACCAGGGCCACCATTTGCGCTTTCCGGTGCCCTCCTTGGCCGCTTCTTCCTTCCAGCGCTTTTCCTTGGCGCGTTCGGACTCTCCAAGGTCGCCGACAGCCGCGGTCTCGGCTGGTTGGCGGTAGGTCACAGGCGGTTCGGAAAGGTAACGGCGCCGACCCGCAGATGCCACATTCTCGGTCTTGCGTCTCTCCTGATAGGCCCGTCGTTGCTCGGCAACGGTGGTCATCGTGGCCGGCGCCTCGGCTGCACGTCCAACCAGTCGACGCCCCTTGTGATCGGTCTTGAGCTTCACTGGAGCGCTCTTCTTGGCCAAGGGCGAGGTGTATGTGGTGTTACCCGAATTGACTGCGGCTTCTTCGCGCAAGCGCTGTCGTGTCTGTTCCGGTGATTCCACCCATTGCGGGTTGTTTTCGACGACGTTTTGCTGTGGTGCGGGAAGGTCCGGCGCGCCGGCCGGTTTGACGATTGCCGGACGCGGCTTGTACTCGATATCAGCGCCCTTTCTCGGGGCTCCAATCGAGGCGATGTTGCCAAGATCGTCAATGAGTTGCGCGCCTGCGGTCTTGTCGGTGCCATAGGTCGGGCCAAGACAGCCAGACAGTGTGAGGCTTGCAGCAATGACTGCGCCCATTGTCACGCCGGCGCGATACTCGATCTTCATTGTCATGCACAGGATCCCGTCTCGACAGTCACTTGGAATTTACACAGCTTGTCGCCGCACAATCCGGCCTTTTTCAGGCAGGGTTTTACCGGATTGGGACAGCAAGGGCAATTGACCCCGCGAATTTTGCCCCAAACCGGTTTCAACAACCGCCAGGCCCCGGCACTCCGGGGCCTGGCGAAAAATCACAGCCGCCCCAGCGCCTTGAGTTCCTGCAGAGCGGCGGCGTCCCGCGCCGAGACATCCGGGAACTCCGGGTCGGAGCCGACATCGTCGGTGATCCGCCAGGAGCGGGCGCATTTCACACCCTCAGCCAGCACCGGAACGACGGCGACTGCGCCAACATCATCGATACGGAAGGCTTCGTCTGGCCCGGCAACCGTTTCGACCTGAACGCCCGAGGTGATGCAGATTTCCGCAAAATCGCTATCGCCAACCGCATCGACCAGAGCCGGGTCGGTTATGTAGACCACCGGCGCTGCCTCCAGCGATGAGCCGATGCGCTTCTCGCGGCGCTCAATCTCCAGCGCGCCGGTGACAACACGCCGTACCGTGCGGATCTTTTTCCACTTCGACGCAAGCGTATCGTCCCGCCACTCACCGGGAACCTCGGGGAACTGCTCAAGGTGCACCGATTCGGCATCCGGATGGTTCGACAGCCACGCCTCTTCCATGGTGAAAGGCAGCATCGGGGCCAGCCAGGTCACCAGGCAATCGAAGATGGTGCGGATGACCTGCAACGAGGCCTTGCGGCGCTGGCTCGATGGCGCATCGCAGTAGAGCGCATCCTTGCGGATATCGAAATAGAAGGCCGACAGCTCGATATTTGCGAAATCGGTCAATGCACGGGAAATGCGTTTGAAATCGAAATTGTCATAGCCGGTGCGTACCAGCTGATCGAGTTCGCAGAGCCGGTGCAGCATCAGCCGCTCGAGCTCAGGCATTTCGGAGTGCGGGATGGTTTCACCGGTATCGTGGGCCAGCGTGCCGAGCATCCATCGGATGGTGTTGCGCAGCTTCCGGTAGGCATCGATGTTGGTCTTGATCACGGTCTTGCCGAGACGCTGGTCTTCCCAATAGTCCGTGTTCATCACCCACAAGCGCAAGATGTCGGCGCCCGATTCCTTCATGATGTCCTGCGGGAACACCTGGTTGTTGAGCGACTTCGACATCTTGCGACCGTCTTCCGCCATGGTGAAGCCATGGGTGATGACGGCATCATAGGGCGCACGGCCACGGGTGGCGCAGCTTTCGAGCAGCGACGAATGGAACCAGCCGCGGTGCTGGTCGGAGCCTTCGAGATAGACATCGGCGGGCCATTTGAGATCCGGGCGGTTTTCCAGCGTGAAAACATGGGTGCAGCCTGAATCGAACCAGACGTCGAGAATGTCGGTGACCTGGATCCATTTCGGATCGCTGGCCAGATCGCCGAGGAAACGCTCACGGGCGCCTTCAGCAAACCATGCGTCGGCGCCTTCTGCCTCGAAAGCCTCGAGAATGCGAGCATCGACGGCCTCGTCCATCAGCACATTGCCATCGACATCGGCAAAGACGCAGATCGGCACGCCCCAGGCGCGCTGGCGCGACAGCACCCAGTCGGGCCGGTCCTCGATCATGCCGCGCAGGCGGTTCTGCCCGGCGGACGGCACGAAACGGGTGTCCTCGATGCCTTTGAGCGCCCGTGAGCGCAGGGTAGTGCCGTCGCCGAAATCCTTGTCCATATAGACAAACCATTGCGGCGTGTTGCGGAAGATGATCGGCTTTTTCGAGCGCCAGGAATGCGGATAGTCATGCTTGAGACGGCCACGGGCAAACAGATTGCCGGCATTGATCAGGGCCGTGATGACAGACTGGTTGGCATCGCCCTTCTTGCCCTTGTCATCAATGACACGCGCCGGACCGCCTTCGCGGTCAGGCCCGAGGCCGGGGGCGTCCTTGGTGTAAAACCCTGCGTCATCGACGGTGAACGGAATGGTCGACGAGATCCCGCGCGCTTCGATGGCACGAGCCGCGTCCATCCAGGCTTCAAAGTCTTCACGGCCGTGACCAGGTGCGGTGTGGACGAAACCGGTACCGGCATCGTCGGTGACGTGATCGCCGGCGATCAGCGGCACGGCGAAGTCGTACCCGCCACCGAGGCCCTTGAGCGGGTGGGCGCAGGTGATTGCGGTGAGTTCAGCGGCGGAAACTTTCCGCAGAGGCTTGAACTCGAGCTTGGCCTTGGCGAAGCATTCTTCCGCCAGCGCGTCGGCGAAGATCAGCTTTTCGCCGGCTTGCGGGCCGAAGTCATTCTCAGCGGCTGTAACTTCATAAAGACCATAAGCGATGCGGTCTGAGAAGGAGACAGCGCGGTTGCCGGGAATGGTCCAAGGAGTTGTTGTCCAGATAACAACGGAGGCACCAGCAAGATCACCAGACCCGCTGGCCACCGGAAACTTCACCCAGATGGTGTCGCTCTCATAGGTCTGGTATTCGACCTCGGCTTCGGCCAATGCGGTGCGTTCGACCACCGACCACATGATCGGCTTGGAGCCGCGGTAGAGCTGGCCGGATCTGGAGATCTTGAGCAATTCGCCGGCGATGCGGGCTTCGGACTTGAAGTCCATGGTCTTGTAGGGCTTATCGAAATCGCCCTCGATGCCGAGGCGCTTGAATTCTTCCGACTGCACATCAACCCAGTGCTGGGCCCAGTTGCGGCATTCCTTGCGGAACTCGATCATTGCAGCCGGATCTTTCAGATCAGGCTTTTCCTTGCCCTTGGAGCGATAGTTTTCTTCCTCGATCTTCCACTCGATCGGCAGACCGTGGCAATCCCATCCGGGAACATAGTTTGAATCAAAGCCGCGCATCTGGAACGAGCGGGTGATCACATCCTTGAGGATCTTGTTGAGCGCGTGGCCGATATGGATGTTGCCGTTGGCATAGGGCGGGCCGTCGTGCAGCACATATTTCGGACGGCCGGCGGAAGTTGAGCGCAGCTTGTCGTAAAGCCGCATGTCCTGCCAGCGCTTGACCAGCTCAGGCTCCATCTTGGGCAGACCGCCGCGCATAGGGAATTCGGTCTGCGGCAGATTGAGGGTCTTGGAATAATCGAAAGTGTCGTTGGTATCGGTCATGGTGTCGCAATCTTTTGGGCCGATGGCCCGTGGTGGACAGTGTATCGGAATAGATGGAAACGGGGCGCATGATTACGCCGAAATGCCCGGTCTCCAGCGAGCGCAGCTCAGCGGGAAACCGGGACCATAATTCGTATCGGCGGGAAGCCTGTGATCGAGACGACCTTGGTCATGGAACGGGTACATACTGGTTTTTGCGGCGTGTGAAAAGAAGATTGCGCCAGCTATCTTCTGATCACCCTATTCTCACATCAGCAGACTACAGCTTCGAATAGAGCAATCGGCGCATCACCGCCGTCACCGGTTTTGGAAACACCCGACCAACCATTGCAAAAGCACGGTTTGCCGGCCCCGGGATTGACGTCTTTTTGCCCGCCAGCGCATCGGTCAGTATCAGCGTCGCAGCCTCGCCTGGCTGCATGCGTTTGCTGGCGTCGGCGCCTTCAGGTGAATGACGTTCGGCATGATCGGTCTTCAACGGCCCGGGAAAGGCAACGGTCAGGGTTATGCCTTGGGTTTTGGCGAAAGAGCGCATGCTCTTGGCGTAGATCGCCAGAGTATCCTTGGACGCTGCGTAGCTAGCAGCGCCGGGATAACCGGTGAAACGGGACAGCGAGGAGATGAACACCGCTGAACCACCACGACGCAGCGCACCGGCTTCGAACAACCGTGCTGTTATCACCATCGGTGCTTCGGCATTGATACGGATCACATCGATATGAGCCCGCGCATCGATGCTTTCGAAGCGGCCTGTCGCGTTGATGCCGGCGTTGAGGAAGATCAGGTCATAGGGGCCGGCAGCGATCAAGTCAGGCATTACAGTGTCAAGCTGGGTGCGGCTCGCAAGGTCGCAGACGACAAATTCAACCCGGTTATCGGCACCTTCGGGCTGATCCCTGTCGAGCACAACAACGTCGTACCCGTTGGCCTGCAGCCAGATGACGGCGGCAGCTCCGAGCCCGGCGCTGCCGCCGGTGACGAGCGCGCGTTTCAGGGATTGCGTCACAGCCGCCTCCCGGTATAGGCGCCGCCATTGAGATATTTCACCCAGGACAGCGTCACCGGCGAGCGCCGTGCGGCAATCGCCGATGCCATCATCGAGGCTATATCGTCAGGTGCCAGAAACAGAGATCGCATCAAACCGGGATCATAACCGGCCTTGTCGTGCATCTCGGTTTTTGCCGGACCGGGATGCAGCACCTGTACCGAGACATCGCCCTTCCACTCAGAGCGGAGCGCGCGCGCCAAGCCGTGGAGTCCCGCCTTCGATGCAGCGTAGGCGGGGACCGTGGCAGATCCTTTGTGCGCGACAGAGCCGATCAGGGTCAGCGTGCCACTGGTCTTCTTCAGCAGTGGGTAAAGTGCCTGGGCCTGCAATACAGCGGCCAGCAAGTTGACATCCAGGGTCTGGCGAATGGCATCTGCGCTGTCGAGACCGTCCGTCGCAACAAATCCGGTTCCGGCATTGAGCACGGCATTTTCAAGGCCGTCCCAGCCAAACTCCGCAACGCCATCAACAAGCGCCGAGGCTGAAGCTTCGGGATCACTTTGGTCAGCGACAATATAGCCAGCGCCGGGCGGCAGACTGGCAGCCACGTCGTCCCGAGCTTTACGGCCGGACAACAAGAGCTTGTGACGGCGCGCGAGTTTTGTTGCGAGCGCAAGCCCGAGGCCTGTGTTGCCACCGGTAATGAGGATACGGCGCGACTTGGGGCCGATCATCCTGCTGTCCCGAACGTCAAAGTCGAATCAAGCGGCGACAGCGGTTGCAGCGAACCAAGCGCCGCCCTCGCCTCGGCTTCATCGATTTTCATCTGCACCACCAGCTCATCGAGACCGTCAAACTTTTCCTCGCCGCGAAGTCTCGACACGAACGAAACAGTACAGTTTTCGCCGTAGAGATCGTCCGAGAAATCAAACAGATAGGTCTCCAGCAATAAAGCGGCTCCTTGTTCGGCCACCGTTGGGCGGCGACCGAAACTTGCCACCCCGTCATGCAAAGTTCCGTCGGCACGACGGAAGCGGACGGCATAGATGCCCGGCTCCAGACCGGTTTCGGGCGGCAGCGCCATGTTGGCCGTGGGGTAGCCCAGAGTGCGTCCAAGCTTCTTGCCGTGCAGCACCTCGCTCGAAACCGCATAGCGATATCCAAGCAAGGCATTCGCTTCGGTAATATCGCCGGCAGCAAGCGCATCACGAATGCGGCTTGAGGACACGACCTCCGCATTTTCGGCCTGAAACTGCTTGATCAGCGTAACACCAAAGCCATGCCTTACGCCCGACCGCATCAGGTACTCGGGATTGCCTTCGCGCCCCTTGCCAAAATGAAAATCGTAGCCGGTGACGACATGATGCACACCGAGCTGGCCACACAGGATACCGGTGACGAAATCTTCAGCGCCTTGAGATGAGAAAGCCTTGTCAAACGTCTGCTCGACGATGGCATCAAAACCGAGTTGCCCCAGAATCATCGCCTTCATCGGCGCCGGCGTCAGGCGAAAGACAGGTTGATCGGGACGGAAGACCGAGCGCGGATGCGGTTCGAAACTCAGCACCACCGAGGGGACGCCGGCAGCTTGGGAGATCTCGGTGGCACGCGCCAGAACCGCCTGGTGACCGCGGTGAACGCCATCGAAATTGCCGATCGCCACAACTCCGCCTTTCAGTTCGCTTGCGAACGTCCCGGCATTGTCAAAGCGCCGCGCCATGTCTTTCCTTGTTCCGTTGGTCTCAGGCAAGCCATTCCATCCAGTAAGCTGGGGCCACGCCTTCGGCATCCAGGAATGTCTGGAGGCGGGTCTCATCAGTCACCCGTCCGCTGAGATATTGGTTGGCGTGAATTCCGCGCGCGATGAAAATGGCCTCTACCCCATTATCCAGGGCTCCGCGAATGTCGGTTTGGACACCATCGCCGATCGCCAGCGTGCGAGACAGATCAGCATCGCCGCGGATGGCCCGTGCCCGCGCCATGGCTTCGCGGTAAATCGGTGCATGCGGCTTGCCGGCAATTCGGGTTTCGCCGCCAAGTTCCACATACAAATCTGCCAGAACCCCAGCGCAAGGTACGAGGCGGTCGCCGCGTTCCACCAGCCGATCAGGATTGGCACAGATAAAAGGAAGGCCGCGCTGGCTCAGACGAGCGAGCAATTCGCGATAGTCTTCGGCAGTCTCGACCTCATCATCGAAAAGGCCGGTACACAGAATGGCCTCTGCCGCATCAGGCTCAACGAGATCGACATCCAGTCCCTCGACCAGAGACAGATCCCTTTCGGGCCCCAAGAAATAAATCGCGCGTGGAGCATCTTTGACCAATTGTCTTGTGACATCGCCTGAGGTGACGATGTCATCCCAACACTCGGGATCTACGCCGATTGTCTCGAACTGGCGGATCACACCCTCGGCCGGACGCGGTGAATTGGTAATCAGAACAACGCTCTGGCCACGCTGCCGCGCGGCCTTCAAAGCCTCGACCGATAGGGGAAAGGGGTTGACGCCATTGTGTATGACGCCCCATACGTCGCACAGCAATGTGTCGGCGCTGCCGGTCAGCTGATCGAGGTCGGTAATCTTACGGGTCATGGTCGGACGCTTCCTTTCGGCACAACGATGTCGCCCAGCTTGCGGATGATTACAAGTCCCCGCCTTCAATCCCCGCCTCAAAATCGGCGGACCGGCGTGAAAAAACATCAAGCTCGAATCCTCCCCCATATCTTGACTCTTTGTTCCGCCACCCCTATCTCGGCGTCGTTAGCACTCTCCTGAGGTGAGTGCCAACATCATATCGATGAGGCCCAATTCGGGGACCTCAGCCGCTTCTGTCATTCGATCAAGGAATATAGACAATGGCACAAACCAAATTCCGTCCGCTCCACGACCGCGTTGTCGTTCGTCGTGTCGAGTCCGAAGAAAAAACAAAAGGCGGGATCATCATTCCGGATACCGCCAAGGAAAAGCCCCAGGAAGGCGAAATCATCGCCGTCGGTTCGGGCGTCCGTGATGACGCCGGCAAGCTCGTCGAACTCGACGTCAAGGCCGGCGACCGCGTTCTGTTCGGCAAATGGTCGGGCACCGAAGTCAAGCTTGATGGCGAAGACCTTCTGATCATGAAGGAAAGCGACATCATGGGTATCCTCGGTTAATCCGGGCACCTGCCGATATAAATTCAATCTGCCTCAAGACTATGGGCCCCAGGCCCGGGAGTTAAGTTAAATGGCTGCTAAAGAAGTAAAATTCGGGCGTACCGCCCGCGAAAAGATGATCAAGGGCGTCGACATTCTCGCTGATGCGGTGAAGGTCACGCTCGGCCCGAAAGGCCGTAACGTCATCATCGACAAGTCCTTCGGCGCTCCGCGCATCACCAAGGACGGCGTCACCGTTGCCAAGGAAATCGAACTGGAAGACAAGTTCGAAAACATGGGCGCCCAGATGGTCCGCGAAGTTGCTTCGAAGACCAACGACATCGCCGGTGACGGCACCACCACTGCAACCGTTCTGGCTCAGTCGATCGTTCGTGAAGGCGCCAAGGCTGTTGCCGCCGGCATGAACCCGATGGACCTGAAGCGCGGTATCGACCTCGCTGTCACCGAAGTCATTGCCGACCTTCAGAAGAAGGCCAAGAAGATCAAGACCTCGGCGGAAGTCGAACAGGTCGGCACGATCTCGGCAAACGGCGAAGCACAGATCGGCAAGGACATTGCCGAAGCCATGCAGCGCGTCGGCAACGAAGGCGTCATCACCGTCGAAGAAGCCAAGACCGCTGAAAGCGAACTGGAAGTCGTTGAAGGCATGCAGTTCGACCGCGGCTACTTGTCGCCGTACTTCGTGACCAACTCCGAGAAGATGGTTGCCGAACTCGAAGACGCCTACATCCTTCTGCATGAGAAGAAGCTCTCCAACCTTCAGGCGATGCTGCCGGTTCTGGAATCGGTCGTTCAGACCTCCAAGCCGCTGATCATCATCTCGGAAGATGTTGAAGGCGAAGCACTTGCAACGCTGGTGGTCAACAAGCTGCGTGGCGGCCTGAAGATCGCAGCCGTCAAGGCTCCTGGCTTCGGCGACCGCCGCAAGGCAATGCTCGAAGACATCGCCATCCTGACTGGTGGCCAGGTGATCTCCGAAGACATCGGCATCAAGCTCGAGAACGTTACCCTGGAAATGCTTGGCCGCGCCAAGAAGGTCACGATCACCAAGGAAACCACCACCATCGTTGATGGCGCTGGCAAGAAATCCGAGATCGAAGGCCGTATTTCGCAGATCAAGGCACAGATCGAAGAAACATCTTCGGACTATGACCGCGAGAAGCTGCAGGAACGTCTTGCCAAGCTCGCTGGCGGCGTTGCCGTCATCCGCGTTGGCGGTGCAACTGAAGTGGAAGTCAAGGAACGCAAGGATCGCGTCGATGACGCGCTCAACGCAACCCGCGCTGCTGTTCAGGAAGGCATCGTCCCTGGCGGCGGTACCGCACTCCTGCGCGCTTCGGTTTCGATCAAGGTCACAGGCGTCAACCCTGACCAGGAAGCCGGCATCAACATCGTTCGCCGCGCCCTGCAGGCTCCTTGCCGCCAGATCGCAACGAACGCTGGTGACGAAGCTTCGATCGTCGTGGGCAAGATCCTCGACCAGAAGACCGACACCTACGGCTACAACGCTCAGACCGGCGAATATGGCGACATGATCGAGATGGGTATTGTTGACCCGGTCAAGGTTGTTCGTACAGCGCTTCAGGACGCAGCCTCGGTTGCTTCCCTGCTGATCACCACCGAAGCCATGATTGCAGAAATTCCCAAGAAGGAAGCTGCTGGCGGCGGCGGCATGCCTGACATGGGCGGCATGGGCGGCATGGGTGGCATGATGTAATAAGGCGTTTGCCTTGTTGCTACTGACCGCACACGCACGTTGCGTGACTTTTGAAAGGGCGGCCTACGGGTCGCCCTTTTTGCTGTTTTGACAGGCGGGAAATCGGCGCCTCAATTTTGATTGTGGCGCTTGTTGCAAAATGTACCAATCGTGGCCTAATATCAGACAGCAAACAAACCGAGACAAACGGTTATTTTAGCCAAAAGGGTCATAGTATTTTTGAGACGGAATGCTTTACCCTGCGTATTCATCAACCTGTGCCGGTGACAAAGAGAGATCAGCAGATGTTTTCTGACCTGAAGACTGGTCAGATCAAAGATCTCGCCATACCACCAACATGGGCCGTGCATGACCGGCGCCCCGGACGAGGGACATGCCGCATGCTGGATTTCATTGGGCACTGCCGAGGTGTACATTGTTTAAAATAGCTAGGGCGGACAGCATTTCAGGAATTGGCGCGCAGATGCAGGGCATTGAAGTCCCTGATCTCGACGTTATTTCTCACTATTGCCGTATCGAGGCCTTTGAAGCCAATCTGGCGACCGGCGCATTTCAACTCGGACCGGCAGCACGACACCATCACCAGCTACCGGATCAGGGTGAGTTCGGTCTTTACAATCTGGTCAAGTGCTACGACGACGAATACCGGAACCATGTTCTTGAGCTTTATGAACTGGCGGCAATGAGACCTTCGTCGTTTTGCTTTTCCACCACAATTATTCATACCGATGGCAGCCAGGTTCCGGTCATGTGCATTGGTGAATCTTCGAATTTCACTGACGACGGAAATGGCGCGATCAACGGTGTTTTCGTTTTTCCGAAGTTCAAGCTGCTCGACAAAACACCCTTGAATTCCCAGTGATCGCTTCGGCGATCGTTGTCCACAGGCATCGAATGCTGAACAATATGTTCAACATCGTTCATCTTTGCGCAACAACCAATGACGTGTAGGGGTCTCTCCAGTTTTTCAAACCAGGAGAATTTCATGTCAACTAACCTTCAGCTTCTCATCGGCCGCGTGCTGCTGAGCATCATCTTCATCGTCGCCGGTCTCGGCAAACTCGGCGGCGTTGCCGGCACCGCAGGCTACATGGCCAGCATGGGCATTCCGCTGCCCAACATCAGCGTCTGGCTGGTCATTGCGCTCGAAATCTTCGGCGGCATTGCCATCCTGCTCGGCTTCTTCACCCGCTATGCCGCCTGGGCACTGGCAGCCTTCTGCGTGGTATCGGGCTATCTCGGCCACTTCCAGCCGGAAGACCAGATGCAGATGACAAGCTTCATGAAGAACCTGGCCATGGCCGGCGGTTTCATGGCGCTGGCTGCTGCCGGTGCAGGCGCGTTCTCAATCGACGCTCGCCGCGCGTAATTTCTGCACGCCTCACGCGTGCATCAAGACGGATGAACCCGGCGATTCCCGCGCCGGGTTTTTTCATGCTCTGAATTCCAATCCGACCTGTTCGAAAACTCAGGCCGGCGCGCCTTGCGGAGCGCGGCCAACCAGTTTGACTATGATCCAAATCGCCGCGATGGTGAACGCAACGATCACAGCAAACTCGATGCTGCGCGAAGGAAAATATCCCTCCCCGCCAAGCGCCATCATCAGCGGTCCAATGGTAAGTCCGGTTGAGATAAGAACCGCCAGCATGGCCGGCAGGATGTCGCCACGCAAAATCGCCATGCCGGGATTTGCGGCTGACATACGCGACGAGATGGCAAGCAAAAGCATCGACGACAGGAACACGATCGATCCGATGGTGAATTCCATGATTAACCCCACAATCCAAAAATCATCCCAATGCCCGGGACGAGGCTGAACCGGTGGAGAAGCGGCTTTGTGGTTGGCGGAGCCATTCGCTTGCGAGCCCTTCGAAAGAAGACGGGCGAGAAAGGCGAAGGACGCGTGCAGGCCGGGTCTTTCCCGGGTCGTTCAGCTTTGGCTCAGTTCTGGAAAAACGCAAGTAGGGCAAGAAGCCGGGCTGTAAAAATAGTTTGCATTGTGCCGAGCGAGGTGATCCGGGCGGCACCTCCTCGCGTAAGGGATTGCAAGTCGCTGGAAAGTTACCCCCGATCCGACATCCTGCGACAGACTTGGCCGGCGGGGCTCCCGATCCCCCGTCGCCACGGCCGCCTCCGCGTGAGGCGGCCTTTTTTGTGGAGTAGTTTCCCGACTGACGCAGGTTAGAGAGCAGCGCGCACCGCCTCGATCAAAGCTGCAACGCGCGGGTCGGCCCCATGCTCGACCTTGCGGGCACGGACCAGGCACGCCTCGGACTTGAGGATCACACCATCCGAAAGAACACGCAGGTGGTTTGCGGTCAGCGTCGAGCCTGTGGACGTGATATCGACAATGATATCAGCCGCGCCGGAGGCCGGAGCTCCCTCGGTGGCACCGAGGCTTTCCACGATACGGTAGAGCTGAATGCCGTGGCGGGTGGAGAAGAAGTTCTGGGTCAGCCGCCAGTATTTGGTGGCGATGGTCAACCGCCTGCCGTGGCGAGTGCGGAAATCGGCGGCTACATCACCCAGATCGGCCATGCTGTCGACAT
>Ga0209344_10000449_pt1 | contig 73226 bp, 62 predicted proteins | sample Cruoilmetagenom6_FD_187293 | JGI IMG/M metagenome (GOLD analysis project Ga0209344, IMG submission 187293) | Oil polluted marine microbial communities from Coal Oil Point, Santa Barbara, California, USA - Santa Barbara Oil Seep Sample 6 (SPAdes)... | ecosystem: Environmental > Aquatic > Marine... | reverse complement strand
TGTTACCGCACCGGTAGTAGCCTGTCAAGATATCACAGTAGAACTGGATCCGGTAACGGGCACGGTAACCATCGCCGGAACGGATATAGACAATGGTTCTACCGATGCCTGTGGCATCGCAAGCTACGATCTTGATATTGATACTTTCGATTGCTCAAACATAGGCGACAACACGGTTGTACTGACGGTAACCGACGTAAACGGAAACAGCGACACTTGTACCGCCATCGTAACGGTGGAGGACAATACAAGTCCAGTGCTTGTTTGCCAAGATTTCACTATTGAAATAGGGGCAGATGGTACCGCTACTCTTAACCCAAGTGATGTGATAGCCTCTAACGATGATGTCTGTGGTATACTTACGGTAGCAGTGGATATTACTGAGTTCAGCTGTGCTGATATTGGAACACCGGTAACGGTGCAGGTATTCAGCCAGGACAACAACGGCAACCTGTCCACTTGTACGGCAACGGTAACAGCAATTGATGTTCTTGCGCCTGTGGTAACTTGTCCAGCAGATCAAACAGTAGACCCTGGAGCAGGCAATTTGTTCTACATTGTGCCAGATTACTTTGCAACGGGCGAGGCTACTGCCAGTGACAACTGTACTGATCCGGTTACGATACTTACACAGGATCCAGTGCCTGGAACAGCACTTCCGGATGGTGTTTATACCATCACCCTAACGGCAACGGATGAGTATGGCAATGTTGGAACCTGTGAGTTTGAACTAACTGTAAATACAACAATTGGTGTTGGTGATAATGAACAAAACCTTGGAACGGTAACAATGTATCCTGTTCCAACAAACAATATCCTAAACATCAGCAACCCTCAGCATATCGACCTTGAAAGGTTGGAGATTTATGATTTAAGAGGTAGATTGGTACAGATTACAGACCTTCGTGGTATGGGCAATGTAAAACAAATTGATGTGCAACTGCTTGCCGCTGCATCTTATTATGTTAAGATTATTGGCAAAGAAGGACAAATTATAAAACGCTTATTAAAAGAATAGATTTTCGTAATTGTTGATTGTTAAATTGAAGTCGTCCGGGAAATCCCCGGACGATTTTTTATGCAGAATAAGCAATCTATATAATTTTAAAATTGGCAACAAAAAAACCGTTTTAAGTATTTAAATACCCAAAACGGTTCATTATAACCCCTAAAAAAGGATAAATTGAATTCGAAAATCAATTAATCAAAGTCTTCAAAATCAAATCGCTGTCCACCAACTGAAACTTCTGCCATCAATCCTTCTTTCGGTAGTGTAAAAACAGCTACTCCGTCTGTATAGGTGACGTCTAAGGTAGGTGGAGCTTGGTCTACTGCTATAGCTGAAACATTTGATCCAAAACTGAAATCATCATCCATAAATTCTTGTACGGCTTTATCTGTTTTGAAAAAAATAACTTCACTATAAGCTTTTCCGCCTATTTGTGCGCCCACATCAACTTGTTTCAAGTTTGCCATTCCAACCAGCACACCGCGTTCATAAACGGCACCGTTACCGGAAGCTGCTCCAATAATGATAGCTCCTTTTCCAACATTTGGAAATACGGCATATGCTTTGGCATCATCAAAATAGCCTTGCATTTTTGGATTGGCTTCAATAAAAGCAGCCTTTGCTTTTTGAGCATCATTAATTACTTTTTTGTCTTCTGCATTTTGTGCAAATAATGTGATGGTTAAAAATAACATCATCACCATTAAAAGGTTTTTCGTTTTCATAATATTAGGTTTTTTTGTTCGAATTTTAAAATTACCATATATAGTGAATACACGTGGTTAAAAATGTGTTAGACTATGTTTAATTGTTTGCCAAATCTGAAATGACGGCACCGTAAGGTATTATTAACTACTTAAGGTCCTTTTTCACCAAAAGATAAAAATCATTGTCTAAAGGAAGATAGCCTTGGTCATACAAGTAGTAATAGGTAGATCCGGATTTAGTAGTATAAATTCCAGTGAAGTAATCAAAACTAAAACCCAGTCGTAGTAGTTTGTCCTTGGTTGTTTTGGTTTTGTCTTCGGTGTTCAGCTTTTCGAGTATGCGATAGTTTTTTCGAAGGCGGTTATTGATGTTTCGAACCAGATTTTTATTGTCCTTATTAAGGGAATTGTTGTGAGCATTGCGGCAAGCGTCGCTGCAGAATTTCTTGTCAGCACGCCCAATGATTCTATCACCACATTCCGGACAGGTTCTTTCCATAAACTAAAGATAGGGTTTTTGAAAAGTAAGTACCAAATTTCAGGCACCAAATTCCAAAGGGAGGTTTTTTGAAATTGGAAACTTAATTGTTATTTGTTTCTTGGGTTTTGGAATTTTCCCCAATGTGAAACCTGTATATTGCTTCAAATTTTAGAAAAATCCCGCCATTCAATGAAGGGTTTAACTGGGTGCGATCATCACCAAAACTGAATGCTGAAAGGCCGAGGTCCAGTTTATCGCCTTCTGCATACATTTCATAATTATTGCTGGAGTATCCTACTTTCGCACGCAGCAAAATACTTTCTTCCAAAGCATTGAATTGTAAATAACCTGCAAATTCCAATGAGCTGAGGTCAGCATAGAGTGTAGGTTGGTTTTCATAGTGTACGTTATAGCTTCGCCCAATCCCAAAGTAATCAATTCCAACAGTAGTCATTCCCAATTTATAGCTCACATCTGCAGAGATCGGCAAGCTCATATCCATCTCAAAAAGTTTGTTTGGACTTAAATAATACCAGCCTAAAATAGGTGTCATGAAAAGTCCAAAAGCTTCCTGCGAAGCATAAACTCCAAAGCGGTACTTGAAGTTTTCATTCTTCTTCAATTTTAAGATTGCGAAACCTCCAAAGTAAAAATCATCACTGGAAATGATTTTATAATCCGAAGCAATTTTCGGCAATAAAACGATGGTTGTGCTCCATTTTTCTGACCAATTTGAGGCCAATCCCAATTTAATATTGGTGCTGAAAAGACTTGTGTAGTCAGCTTCGGGAAAAAGTTGCAGGTTGTTGCTGCTGAAATCTGCACCTGTTATCAATGCATGATTCTCGTTAAGAACCACAGGAAGTGTAAACCCGGCATCAAAGGATTTTACTTGCGTACTGCTGTCAGTTCCTTCAAAGTTATTGTTGAATGTTTGTCCGTAGCCAATTCGGAAAAGATCTACATATTCCTGTGCAGAACTAAAAAAAGGGAAAAAAAAAGTGAGAAGTAGAAGTCTTTTCAAATTGTTTAATATTAATTACAACTCATCATTGAAATGTAAACCAATCCTTCATTTTGTCGTCCGCTATTTCCTTTGTGTGAAAATATTCGTTGTTTGTGGAATTGTATTTATATTCCTTGCCCCATTCCGAAAAATTTTCAGCAAGTTGCTTTATGGAATCGCAAACGTATTCCACTTCCGCATTGGTGGTTGTGGGATGAATGGACATTCGTATCCAGCCTGGTTTGTGAGTCAAATCGCCGTGATCAATCTCGCAAGTAACCCTGTTTGAGGTTTCCTGATCTACGTGAAGCAAATAATGTCCATAGGTTCCTGCACAAGAGCACCCGCCTCGTGTTTGTATTCCAAAACGATCATTGAGCAATTTAACACCAAGATTGAAATGCAAATCTTCAATATAAAAACTGATTACCGCCAGCCTATTTTGTGTTTGGGGTGCCAGAATTTTAAGGTTGGGGACTTCATTCAACTTTTCAAAAACAATATCCAAAAGCTCATGCTCGCGCTGCAAAATATTTTCAATCCCCATTTTTTCTTTTAAACGAATTGAAAGCGCGGTACGAATGGTTTGAAGAAAACCAGGCGTTCCACCATCCTCACGTGTTTCAATATCATCAATATATTTGTGATCTCCCCATGGGTTGGTCCACGAAACGGTACCGCCTCCAGGATTGTCAGGGATTGTGTTTTTGTAAAGATTGTTGTTGAAAATAAGTACACCACTAGAACCTGGCCCGCCTAAAAACTTATGGGGTGAAAAAAATATAGCGTCTAAATATGCGTCTTCCTCTTCTGGGTGCATATTTATTGAAACATACGGTGCGGAACAGGCAAAATCTACAAAGCAGAGTCCGCTGTTTTGGTGCATCAGTTTTGCTATTTCGTGATATGGGGTTTGAATTCCTGTTACGTTGGAACAACTTGTAACAGCTGCAATCTTTATTGGACGATCTTTGTATTTTTCAACAGTCTTGGTGAAGTTTTCCATACATACCAAAACATCGTTATTTGGAGCTACAACCACGACATCTGCAATGGTTTCTAGCCAAGAGGTTTGATTGCTGTGGTGTTCCATGTGGGTCACAAAAACTACTGGTCTGATTTCATCGGGAATATTTGCGTAAGGTTTTATGTTTTCAGGAATTTTTAATCCAAGAATGCGTTGAAACTTATTTATAACGCCAGTCATTCCACTTTCGCAGGTAATCAGCACATCTTGGTCGTTCGCGTTTACGTGTTTTTTTATAATTTTTCGCGCTTCGTGGTAGGCTTTGGTCATAGCCGTTCCCGTTACCGAGGTTTCAGTGTGTGTGTTTGCCACAAAAGGCCCAAAATCCTTTAGCATTTTTTCTTCAATAGGACCGTAGAGGCGACCACTCGCAGTCCAATCGGTATAGATTATTTTTTTTCTTCCGAAGGGAGACTCAAATTCTTGGTTAATTCCCACGATGTTATTTCGGAAAGGTTCAAAATACTTTTCCAATGCGGTGGTTTTTACTTTTTCTTCCGAAGAAATCATCATTCAATTTTTAAAAATTACTTAAAAATACTCAATATCACTTAAAATTAGTAGATTATGCCGTTCTATTTCTTAAAAGCGGCAACTCCTTTTTGCAGCCAATCATAATATTCTTCAACATCAGGTGTATAGCCCACAGGGTCGATAAGGTTTTCTTCGTTGTGATCCATTAAAACATAGAAGGGTTGTGCGTTCGCTTTATATTTAAGAATTTGGAATTCACTCCATTTCTGGCCTATATAGCGTAATTTTTTACCAGATATTTTAGAGATAACTTCTTCGCCTTTCGGAAGTGGACGTTTATCGTCTACATAAAGTGATATTAATACGATGTCTTCTTTAAGAAGATTCAATATTTTTGGTTCGCTCCAAACGCGTTCCTCCATTTTTCGGCAGTTTACGCAGGCATGGCCTGTAAAATCTATAAGAACAGGTTTTCCTATTTTTTTGGCATAAGCTAAGCCAATTTCATAATCATGAAATGAAATAATATCGTGTGGCCCTAAGTATGCTCCTTCTGGAAACTCTTCATTTGCAGAAGAACTTCCGCCGCTACCTAATTTTGTGTAGCCCACCCCGTATGGTGATTCGCTATAATTCATTGCTGGCGGAAAACCACTAATAAGTTTCAATGGTGCGCCCCATAAACCTGGAATCATATAAATCGTGAATGCCAAAACTACAAGCCCGAGACTCAACCTTCCAACAGAAATATGTGAAAGCGGAGAGTCGTGCGGCAACTTTATTTTTCCGAAGAGATATAATGCTAAAGCACCAAATATGGCAATCCAAATTGCTAAAAACACCTCTCTTTCAAGCCAATGAAGCTGAAGAACGAGGTCTGCATTTGATAAAAACTTGAAAGCCAGTGCCAGTTCCAGAAAGCCCAAAAATACTTTTACAGTATTCAGCCATCCCCCTGATTTTGGCAACGAATTCATCCAACCGGGAAAAGCGGCAAACAAGGCGAAAGGCAATGCCAAAGCCAATGAAAAGCCAAACATGCCCACAAAAGGAGCAATTCCCCCTTTTGAAGCTGCTTCAACCAAAAGTGTTCCCACGATAGGTCCCGTGCAGGAGAAAGAAACAATGGCCAAAGCCAAAGCCATAAAGAAAATCCCAATCAATCCGCCTCTATCGGCTTGTCTATCCACTTTATTTGCCCAAGAATTTGGAAGCATAATTTCAAAAGCTCCCAAAAAGGAAAATGCAAAAATTACTAAAAGCAAAAAGAAAATAACATTAAACCAAACGTTTGTAGACAATGCATTTAAAGCATCTGCCCCAAAGACCCAAGTTACGATTGCACCTAAGAATATGTAGATTAATATAATTGCGATACCGTAGATAATGGCATTTCTTATTCCAGCTGAGCGCGTTTTGCTCTGTTTTGTAAAAAAGCTCACCGTCATTGGTATCATTGGGAAAACACAAGGAGTTAACAATGCCGCAAAACCTGAAAGGAAAGCAATAAAAAAGATGGTCCAAAGCCCTTTGTTCTCTTGCTTTTCTGTTTGATTAATTGCTGCTTGAGAGGTTTCAGCGGTTGATTGAACAGTATCTTGAACAGTTTCTGTTACTTCGGTAATTGTAGATAAAGTATCTTCAATAGTCACTATACCAATTTCAGTAGATTCAGGATTGTCTGTATTTTCTGTTGTTACAGCAGCTTCGGTGCTTTTCTCTGGTGCGGGAATTTTAAATACCAAATCTACATAGGCCGGCGGTAGGCATCGCGTATCATCACAAACCATAAATTCCACTTCACCTTTAATGGTAGTGCCTTTATTACCTGTCAATTTTATACGTTTTGTAAACGTAGCTGTATTGGAGAAGAAGGTAATTACCATATCAAACACAGGATCTAACTCTGTGGTACCTTTACTTTCTTTGATTTTTCCAACAGTTTTGTATGCACTATTTTCCTCAAAAGTGAAGACAGTTGGCAAGGGCCCATCTGGCGGTACTTCCTGTGAATATAAATGCCATTTGTCTTCTATAGTAGCTTTGGAAATTAAATCATATTCCGTTTCTGATATTTTTTTAATGCTTGTGGACCATTTTACAGGGTCGAGAATCTGAGACTGAACGGAAACAAGGGAAACTGTGGCGAGGAGTAGGAAGAGGTATATTTTTTTCATCTTAATTTAATATTTGATAACTAGGAAGATGTAATGTCCTAGTTATTTATCATTGGGTTTTTAGTTGTTAAAGGGCATTTCATTAGTGAATAAAATTATATAGAATTTTTAAAGGACTTCAAATTTGAGGGAAAAAATGCAGTATTCAAAATTATGATACAGTTTTGGGAAAAAACACTTATAAATAAATACAAATATAAAGATACTCTAATATTATGTTGCTGAAATAGAGCAGAAAACAAGAATCTTCAGAACATAATCCTCATTAATATTTTTTTCAAAAATAAGCGATTGTATGCTACTTGTTTATTAATGAAAAGAATAATAAAAAACCTTAGGAAGACGTTAGTTTCTAAAATGGCACTATATTCGCCGAAAATTAAAAATACTTTAAATATGAAATTAACAAAATTGATTTTGCTATTTGTTCTTGCAGTTGCAGCAGTTAGTTGTAATAAAGATGACGATGACAATGGCCCTGCGCCATATGAGTATAACAAAGATAATCTTACAGGTACCTACAAACTTACTTATTTCCAAAGTGAAGAAATTGAAACGGTAAATGTAAATGGGTTTGATGTTGTAACTACTACTGTTTCTACAGGAGATACTTTTGATGTACTTACTGTATTTGCATCTAACAACATCATTACTTCTGATGGATCATACAGAATTACTGAAACAATTACACAAGGTGGCCAAACCATAACAGATGCCTATATAGTTATCCTTAATAATGAAACAACTGGCTATTCTGTAAATGCTGCTGGAGGTAAATTAACAATAGAGGGCAATACTTATGATGTAAGCAACTTTACCCCTACGGGTTTCCAAATTAATTTGGATGAAACAACCACTGAGCCAAATGGCGACAGTACTGTTTATAGAGAAGAGATTAGATTTACTAAGGAGTAAAAATCATTAATAAACAACATCTTAAAAGCTACCTTAAGTTTAAGGTAGCTTTTTTTTATATAATATCTTTTGAAGAAAAAGGATACAAAATGTGAGGTTTTATTTTCTTAGTAAACTCATATTAAAGAGCAATGGTCTTTTTCTTCAAAAAACCTTACTTTTGCACACTTTATTGCAACACCCACTTTATGAGCACAAAATTTAAAGAATACAAAGGGCTGGACCTCCCTAAACTGGCGGAAGAAATACTCGATTTCTGGAAAGAAGAAAACATTTTTGAGGAGAGTATTTCCATTCGTGAGGGTGCGGAACCGTTTGTGTTTTTTGAAGGACCGCCATCTGCCAATGGTTTGCCAGGCATTCACCACGTTATGGCGCGCGCCATAAAAGATATTTTTTGCCGCTACAAAACCCAAAAAGGGTTTAAAGTGGATAGAAAAGCAGGTTGGGACACGCACGGTTTGCCAATAGAATTGGGCGTTGAAAAAGAACTCGGAATTACCAAGGAAGACATCGGCAAAAAGATTTCGGTGGAAGATTACAACGCAGCTTGCAAAAAAGCAGTAATGCGCTATACCGATATATGGAATAAAGTGACCGAAAGCTACGGCTATTGGGTAGATATGAGCGATCCGTACGTTACCTACGAACCAAAATATATGGAAACCGTTTGGTGGTTGCTGAAAGAAATTTACAACAAGAATTTAATATACAAAGGGTACACCATTCAGCCCTATTCGCCAAAAGCGGGAACTGGCTTGAGCTCGCACGAGCTTAACCAGCCTGGAACCTACCAAGATATTACAGATACTACTGTTGTTGCACAATTTAAGGCAATGGCTGAAACATTACCAGATTTTCTGGCAGAAGAATCAAACAATATTTGGTTTCTTGCTTGGACTACAACACCGTGGACGCTTCCCAGTAATACAGCATTAACCGTGGGCGCTAAGATTGATTATGTTTTGGTGAAAACATTCAACCAATACACTTTTCAGCCCATAAATGTGGTTTTGGCGAAAAATTTAGTTGCGAGCCAATTCGCAAAAAACTACGAAGAAAAACCAAACGAAGAATCTTTGGAAGCCTTTACCCAAGGTGATAAAACCATTCCATATTTTATTGCGAAGGAATTTAAAGGCGCAGATTTATTGGGGATCCGTTATGAGCAACTTTTGGAATATGCACATCCTTTCGAAAATCCTGAAAACGCTTTTAGAATAATTGCTGGTGATTTTGTGACTACTGAAGACGGAACCGGAATCGTACACACGGCACCAACTTTTGGTGCTGATGATGCTAAAGTTGCTAAAGAAGCAGTTCCGGAAATTCCGCCAATGCTCGTAAAAGACGAAAACGGCAATCTTGTTCCTCTTGTAGATTTACAGGGGAAGTTCCGCCCAGAAATGAAGGAGCTTGCTGGTAAATACGTAAAAAACGAATATTACGAAGATTCCGAAGTTCCCGAAAAATCGGTTGATGTTGAAATCGCAATAAAACTAAAGACGGAAAACAAAGCCTTCAAAGTTGAAAAATACGTTCACAGTTACCCCAATTGCTGGCGTACAGACAAACCAATTTTATACTATCCCTTGGATTCTTGGTTTATAAAAGTGACCGATTTTCGTGATAGAATGTTCGAATTGAACAAAGAAATAAACTGGAAACCAAAAGCTACTGGCGAAGGCCGTTTTGGCAACTGGCTTGCAAATGCCAATGATTGGAACCTTTCACGTTCGCGCTATTGGGGAATTCCATTGCCAATCTGGAGAACGGAAGACGGAAAGGAAGAAATTATAATCGGTTCTATTGAAGAATTGAAAGCAGAAATGCAGAAATCTGTTCAAGCAGGTTTCATGGAGAAAGATATTTTTGAAAATTTCAAAGCAGGCGATTTTTCCGAAGAAAATTATGCGCAAGTTGACCTTCATAAAAACATAGTTGATGGTATAACACTTGTTTCGGCAAGCGGAAAGCCAATGAAGCGCGAAGCCGATTTGATAGACGTTTGGTTCGATAGCGGAAGCATGCCGTATGCACAATGGCATTATCCTTTCGAAAACAAAGAAAAGGTTGAAGATACATGGCGAAAAGCAGACTTTATTGCGGAAGGCGTTGACCAAACCCGTGGATGGTTTTATACTTTGCACGCAATTGCAACCATGATTTTTGACGATGTTGCCTACAAAAACGTAGTTTCAAACGGACTGGTTTTAGACAAAAACGGCCAGAAAATGAGCAAGCGTCTCGGCAATGCCGTTGATCCTTTTGATACTTTGGATGTATACGGACCAGATGCCACACGATGGTATATGATAACCAATGCCAATCCGTGGGACAATTTGAAATTTGATCAGGACGGAATTTCCGAAGTGCGCAATAAATTTTTTGGAACGCTTTACAATACCTATAGTTTCTTCAGTCTTTACGCCAATCTCGATAATTTTGAGTATCTTGAAAAAGACCTTCCATTGGAAAAACGTCCAGAAATTGATCGTTGGATACTTTCAGAATTGCATACGCTTATTCAAAAAGTGGATGAATATTACGCAGATTATGAGCCCACTAAGGCAACGCGCGCTATTTCAGAATTTGTTCAGGAAAATTTGAGCAACTGGTTTGTTCGCTTAAGTAGAAGAAGATACTGGAAAGGCAGTTATAATGACGATAAAATTTCGGCCTACCAAACGCTTTACACTTGTTTGGAAACCGTTGCAAAACTTGGCGCTCCTGTTGCTCCCTTTTTTATGGATAGGCTTTACAGAGACTTAACAAAGGGAACAACGAAAGATAAAAAGAACTCAGTACATTTGACCGATTTTCCAAAAGCTGATACATCGTTCATTGATAAAAAGCTGGAACACAAAATGCAGAAAGCGCAGACAATTTCATCCTTGGTGCTTTCGTTAAGACAAAGAGAGAAGATAAAAGTTCGGCAACCACTTCAAAAAATTATGATCCCGGTTTTGGAAGCTTCGGAAAGGGAAGAAATATTAGCCGTTTCAGATTTAATTAAAAGCGAAGTAAACGTAAAAGAAATAGAACTGATAGACGAAGGTTCGGGCATGTTAGTAAAACAAATTAAGCCAGATTTTAAAGCCTTGGGCCCGCGTTTTGGAAAAGATATGAAGGCTGTAGCGGCATCCATTTCAGACTTTGACCAAAAACAAATTGCCACTTTAGAAAAAGATGGGGAAATATCAGTTTTTATTAACGAAAAAAATACTATTTTGGCGCTCGCTGATGTAATTATAAGTTCACAGGATATTGAGGGCTGGTTGGTTGCAAATGCAAATGGAGTTACTGTAGCACTCGATGTTATGATAACACCAGAGTTGCGAAATGAAGGAATAGCAAGAGAACTGGTAAATAGAATTCAAAACCTTAGAAAAGACAGTGGTTTTGAAGTGACGGATAGAATTGAGGTCAGCATTCAGGAAAACGAAAAACTGAAAGATGCTATAAGCCAAAACCTGAATTACATAAAAGAAGAAACATTAACCGAAGTCTTACAGTTTCAACAACAAATAAATAACGGAACAGAAATTGCATTTGACGAAATTGAAACACGTATAAGCATTAAAAAACATTAATCATGACAGACACAGAAAAAACCAGATATTCAGATGCCGAGCTGGAAGAATTTAAAACACTTTTAAACGATAAAATAAAAAAGGCAACAGAACAATTGGAGCTAATCCAAAGTTCTTATAAAAACGACAGCAACAACGGCACGGACGATACTTCGCCTACATTTAAGGCTTTTGATGAAGGCAGCGAAGTGATGAGCAAAGAGGCAAACTCACAGCTAGCCATTCGTCAGGAAAAATTTATCCGCGACCTTAAAAACGCGCTGGTGCGCATAGAAAATAAAACCTATGGCATTTGCCGTGTAACCGGAAAGTTGATAAACAAAGAACGCTTAAAGCTTGTTCCACATGCCACTTTGAGCATTGAGGCAAAGAATATGCAAAAATAATATCCCAAAAGGTAATTTTAAAAACAGCCCCTTTCGTGTATTGGGGCTTTTTTTATGGTAAAAAAAATCCTTATAGTAGCTTTTGTTTTCTTCGTAAACTTTCTGTGTTTGGCCCAAAAAACCATTCAAAAGGAATTTTCTTCGGAAGAAATACATACGCTATCCATTGAGGATGATGCTATTTTTAAAATTTCAGCTCAAACTTCCAAAGAAGAAACTATCAAAATTGTGTTCCACATTTCTGGGGAACATTCTGAAAGCGTAATTATTGAAGAAAAAATTGAAGAAGATAAGCTTTCAATAAAAACAGGATTTGCACCTTTTTTTGTTATGGAAGACGACAAACTAGCCGCCCATAAGGTAATGGCAGTGGAAATGGAATTAATTATTCCCCAGACTATTTCTATAGAAATTAAATCAAAACTGGCCTCAGTTGAAACCAGAGGACCAATTGGCAATCTTGCAATTTCCCTGGGAAATGGTAGCTGTTCATTAAAAGGTTTTAAGGGAAATGCTCATTTGAAAACAGTTGCTGGAAACATAACCGTCCAAGCCCAAAAAGATGTATCGGGGAAAGCAATTTCAAAGAATGGAACTGTTCAAAATGATCTTTCCAGTATTGGAGAATTCTTTATTGAAGCAGAGAGTATCAATGGTAATATTATGCTATTGCAAACCAAATAATATTGCTATTTTTGCCATCGTTCTTCGTAGCCTTGGCGAAGAAGAACTTTCTTTGGAAAAACTATGAGCCTAAAAAAAGCCACTTTTATAATTGTACTGATTCTTTTGATAGATCAGATTTCAAAGTTTTATATCAAAACGCACTTTGCTTTAGGCGATGAGATTAGAGTGTTTGATTGGTTCCGTATTCTTTTCGTTGAAAATGAAGGAATGGCTTGGGGCGCAAAGATTCCAGGGCAGTATGGAAAACTTTTTTTAACGCTTTTTAGAATCGTTGCTATAGCAGGTATTGGTTACTGGCTTTGGGATTCCGTTCGAAAAAACATGCCGAGCATCCTGATTTTTTGTGTTGCTTTGATTTTTGCGGGTGCTTTGGGCAATATTATCGATTCTGTTTTTTACGGCATTATCTTCAATGATAGCCATCACCAAGTAGCTACATTATTTCCTGAAGCGGGCGGTTATGGAACAATATTTCATGGAAAAGTTGTAGATATGCTTTATTTCCCGCTCTACGGTGGCACACTGCCAGACTGGTTTCCTTTTTGGGGAGGTGAATATTTCACCTTTTTCGATCCAGTTTTCAATGTTGCAGATTCTTCTATAAGCGTCGGGGTGATTTTACTGCTTCTTTTCAACAAAAAAGCATTTCCAAAGAAAGATATTGTAGAATAGTTTTTAGCTTGAAGGAGCAAGCAAGTTGAAAGGGTAAAAAGATAAATTCCTTAAAACCCAATAAAGTATTGCTATCCCGAAATAGCCAAAAATAAACAGATTGCTATAAAAAAGCATAAATCTATAACGGGTGCCAAATATCCAATTGGCGACCGTAATTCCCAAACCATAAATTAAGATTGGCAAGGTTAACACCATTAATGGGTTGAACCTAAATGCCCCAAAAAAATCACCGTGCAGCAGTAAATGAATAGCGCGCTGTGAGCCACAACCCGGGCAGAAAAACCCTGTGATATAATGAAAAGGACAGGGAATAAAAAAAGAGTTTTCCGAAGGATTGTAGGAAAAATAGAGAATAAAAAAGCCCCCAAACAAAATAGTGATGAGGGCTATTTTCAAAAATTTGTTAGTATCCTGCAAATGCTCCACCTAAACCTATAACTACAAAAAATAATACATAAAGAACCCAAACTATAGCTGCGGCTACTGCACCCCAAATGGCCCATTTCTTGGCATCATCGGCAGCTTTTTGGGCGCCAATAGTATCTCCTTGGGCCCAGAGTTCTTTTACTTTTGTTGCTTTAATTATTGATACGATGCCCAATGGCAGGCAGCATAAAACTGTACATAGGATTGCCCATACTAGATTATTGTCTGGCGGCGCTCCCATGGGTTGGTTGGTTGTTTCCATCTTATTTATTTTATTGGTTAATAATACTTTATCCTTATAAAGATAAGCGGTTATTTTTAAAATCCATTATTTTTTTTGGCGTGACGCAAAAATTTAGTGGAATATCTGTAGCTTCAAAAAATATTTCAGGTTCTGGTTCGAAAAAAGAAAGCCCCACAAATATTGTGTTGAGATTACATTTCGATAAAAATCGATCATAAAAACCTTTTCCATAGCCAACGCGATTGCCATTTTCATCGTAAGCCAATAAAGGAACAAAAACAACTTCCAGCATTTCTGGTGAAATTTCAATGCCCGAAACAGGTTCGGGAATTCCATATTCTGAAGTTTTTAAAACTGTGTTTTCCTGCAACAAAAAATGCTTCATTTCGCCAGTTAAAAAATATGCTTTTGAAACTACTATGCTTTTGTCCTTTCCCTGTAAAATGTGCATCAAATAATCTGTATTCACTTCTTTTTTAGCAGCAATGGAAAGAAAAATGTGGTAATAGTTTTTATTCCAAATAGGAAGTTTCAGCGCTTGGTTCGCAATCTGAAGACTCATTTCTTCAATAGATTCCTCGGAAAGATTTTCGCGAAGTTTTTTATATTTTAAACGAAGTATTTTTTTCTCCATCGCCTTAATCTTCAAACTCTTCAGCTTCCATATTTACTGAGTTTACCGTTGAAATATGAAATATAGCATCGCCTTGGTTTACAATGGGTGATTGGTTCACATTAATAATATAACCTTCATTGGGAGACGTGACCTTAAAGCGCATTTTTCCGTAAGGATCTGTAATTGTTGCCAGAAACTCTCCTTTCTCAACGTGCTTGTTACAATCAATTTTCACGTGAAGCAAACCGCTTCTATAAGCACGTATCCATTTGCTTCTTTCAATAATAACGGTTTTGGCAGCGGGAGCTGGAGCAACGTGCCTTTTACCTAACATATCTAAATGTTCCAAAACACGCATAATACCATCCACGCCTTCTTTTGCAATATGCTTGTTGCTTTCAAGGCTTTTACCTCCTTCAAAGAGCAGCACAGGGATGCCCATTTTCTGACAGGCTTTTCTGTAAGATTTTTCAAGTGTATTGGAATATACAGTAAATGGTGCATTGAAAATTTTTGCAAGTTCCAACAACTTTTCGTCGTCAGGTTTTATACGAATTTGTGGCGCGTTGAACCTACTGGCACCGCCAGTGTGAAAATCGAGACAATAATCTGCATGTGGCAAAACCTTTTTGGTGAAATGATATGCCACACGGCTTGCCAAAGAACCCGATTTAGTCCCCGGGAAAACTCGGTTTAGGTCACGACCATCGGGAAAGAAACGATTACCGTTCAAAAAACCAAACACATTCAAGATTGGAATACAAATAATGGTACCCCTTTTGGGTTTGTTCAATTTTCGGGCAATGAGTTGGCGCACAATTTCAACACCGTTTATTTCATCGCCGTGAATAGCTGCGGTAATTAATACCGTTGGCCCCGGAATTTTTGAGCGTTCAATTATAATGGGAATTTCAACTTTGGTAGAAGTATAAAGTTTTGCGATGCTGAAATCAATGGTCTTACTTTCGCCAAGTGCTACACGTTCATTCAATATTACAATATCACGTTCTTCCTTCTTAGCCATAATTAAACGTTGCGTTCTATGTATTTTATGATTGAGTTTGCAATGTCTTTTCCGGTGGCCTGTTCTATTCCTTCTAAACCGGGAGAGGAGTTTACTTCCAAAATTAGTGGTCCACGGGCAGATTGAAGCATATCGACCCCAGCAATTCCAAGCCCCATGGCTTTTGCTGCTTTTAGTGCTGCAGTTTCTTCCTCATCGGTAAGTTTTATTACGGAAGCCGTTCCACCACGGTGCAAATTACTGCGGAATTCACCTTCCTTTCCCTGCCGTTTCATGGCGCCAACAACCTGTCCGTCCACAATAAACGCACGAATGTCTGCGCCGCCAGCCTCTTTTATAAATTCTTGAACAATAACACGGGCTTGCAGATTGTTGAAAGCTTCAATAACAGATTCTGCAGCTTTACGTGTTTCGACCAAAATAACGCCAATACCCTGTGTTCCTTCCAGTAATTTAATAATTACGGGCGCACCGCCTGCTTGGTCCACGATTTCCTTTACGTTTTTGGAATAATTGGTAAAAACGGTTTTTGGCAACCCCAACCCAGAGCGGGAAAGTATCTGTAAACTTCTCAATTTGTCACGTGAACGAACCAAAGCTTGCGATTCTGTAGTTGTGAAAACGTGCATCATTTCGAACTGGCGTACCACCGCAGTTCCATAAAAAGTTACTGAAGCGCCAATACGTGGAATGATTGCATCGGTATGGCTCAACTTGTGGCCTTTGTAGATGATTACCGGATTTTTCTTTTCAATAACAATATCGCATTTCGCATGGTTTATAACTTCTACATCGTGCTTTCTGGCTTTTGCCGCTTCCACAAGACGTTTGGTGGAATATAGATTTGCGTTTGCCGATAATATTTTAATGTTCATTTTTTATTCTTTAGTTTGAAGGAAAGATTGGTTTTATTAATATCTACAACATAGTTATTGCTAAGGAAATTTCTTCCTAAAAGTACAGGAAAACGCATTTCTTCGCGATCACTCAACGTTAAATAAATTGGGTGAATTTTTCCAAAAAGTATAATTTCTGTTTTAATTCTATATCTGGGTTCCGATTGTCCATTACTGCTTTTAACCACCTTCACATCATATTCGTCAAAAATAATTTCCTTTTCGTGGTAACTTGGATGTTCCTCGTCTAAAAAGTTGCATTTCAAGTAGTTTTCTTCCACTTTCATGTTTTTGCAATGGATGGAAGATGTGTAGGCGCCTGTGTCAACTTTCACTTCAATGTCGAAGAGGTTCAGCAATGGAAAATCTGCCTTGTCTATTCTGCCAATGTTTCTTTTCAAAGTCTTTGGGATTTTGTTATCGCAATTTAAATAATTAAAATCCCATTGCGATATTTATAACAATAAAATTCGAAGCGATTAAATTTATATTCAGCGCAAATACTGCATACTGCCAGTGAAAATTGCTACTTTCTATTCCTTTCAATAAACCCAATAACACTTTTGGAAACATTCTTGCCCGAAGTATTTTCAATGCCTTCCAATCCCGGCGTGCTATTTATTTCCAAAACCAGCGGCCCTTTTTTCGACTGGAGAATATCCACCCCACAAAATCCGAGACCTAAAGCTTTGGCAGCTTTTATAGCCGTTTTTTCTTCTGCTGAAGTAAGCGTGATAATTTCTGAAGTACCACCACGGTGAAGGTTACTGCGAAAATCACCTTTTTTGCATATACGTTTCATTGCCGCAACTACAACCCCGTCAACCACAATGGCACGAATGTCTGCACCATTTGCTTCTTCAATGTACTCTTGAAGTAGAAATTTTACACCGGCAGCGTTTAATGTTTCTATGGTTGCCAAAGCATTCTGTGGACTTTCGGAAAGAATTACGCCCTCGCCGTGCGTACCTTCCAAAAGTTTAATAATTATTGGTTTACCGTTAAAAGTTTTCAACTGGTCCTCAAATTCGAAAAAAGACGCATAAACAGTTCGCGGTACGGGAACTTGATTTTTTGCCAATATTTGGAAACACGTCCATTTATCACGGCTATTTGTAATTCCATCGGAAGAAGCTACGGTAAAAACGCCCATAGCCTCAAAATGGCGTACCACATTGGTTCCAAAAAAAGTATTTGAAGCGCCTATACGCGGAATAATTGCTTGAATGTCATCAACCAATTCATTTTGAAAATAAAGTGAAGCTTTTCCATTTTCAACCGAAAGATTACAATAGCAAGGGTCCAAAACCTCTATGGTGTGGTTTCGTGCTTCGCCAGCATTTAAAAGACTTTTGGTAGAATATAGCGCTTCCCCACGCGATAAAATGGCAATGTTCATAGTTGGTTATTGTGTGTGCAATTTAACCAAAAAGAACATTGCCTATAAATTCATTAGTTAAAAATTAACGGTTACCTTTCCTCTTAGGAAAAAAGGTGTTCCAGGCGTAAAATTTATTTCTTCTATGGCTTCGGGCTCATTAAACAGTCTACTTTCAGTTGCAAATTGGGTTTCGTTCCATTCTGTGTCGAAGAGATTTTCAATGGCAATTCCGAAAACAAAATTTCTAAATGTATAGTTTATGTTGAAATCTGTCACAAAATAACCTTTTGCAATAATACTATTGTCTTCGTTTGCAGGCCTGTCTTTGATATAGCGATAATTTAATCCTCCAGAAAAATTTGCAAGGTTTTCAAATGCAATTCCGCCTGTTGAGGTTAAATCTGGAGCTAGCGGAATGTAATCTTCGCCTTTTGGTTCCTCGGTGCTTCTAGCGTAGGTATAATTTATATCACCATAAAAATAAAGCCAATCCAACGCTTCATAACGAAGCCCAAAATCAACACCCATTCTACGTGTTTTTCCGCTAGGTTCTACGATTGCGGCATCGCCAACGTAAACAAATTCCTGTTCCAGATAAAGCGTCCAAAGTGCAGTATTCAAAATTAAATTGTCGGTCAATTTATAAATTCCTCCTAAATCTGCGCCATAAGCGGCGGGCAAAATGTCATCACCGTTATTTGCTACAACCACGCGTGCATCATTGGAGTGGAAACCGATTCCCGTTTTCAAAAATAATTGGAAATCACGGTTGGGGCTGTAAATAAAATTTAGTTTCGGACTCGCGAAAACTTTGCTTTCACTTTGATTATCATAGGTTTGCGAAAGTTTATTTTCGTAATCAAACTTGAAATAATCAAGTCTTAGTGCAGGATTTATTTTGAAATCTCCCAATCCAAATTCTGTATTTAAAAATGCGAAACTGTTAATTTGGTCTACATTTCCATAAGCAAGTCGGTCTAAAATTTCATAGCGATTTTTGGTGTGTGAAAGTTCCACATCGTTTACGTCGTCATAACGAACACCAATTCCTGCAGTGTAAGCAAAATCAAAACTTTCATTATTTATTTTTTCGGAAAATTCGGTTTGGAAACCCATAATATTTCGTTTTTCACGCTGCGCGATCTGGTCTCCGTTAACTGGATCTTCCAAGAAGAAAGTGAAGTTTGAAAAAAGTTCAAATTCATAATGTGAAAAATAAGCGTTGGTGGTCAATTTTTTATTTTCTGAAAGCAATTTGGAATGATTGATCAAAAAATTGGTGCGGCTCGTGTTTCCGCCTTCGGTATCATCAATAGCACCAAACCGTGTTATTAAGCCTTCATCTACAGCGCGCTGCGGTATTTGTCCTGAAGCATCCCATTTGCTCTGAAAATGTGAAGCAGTAAGCTTCAGTTTTTGATTGTCTGGCAAATTCAGATTGTATCTTGCCATCATATTGAACCTGTTGAAATTCTGCGGAGATTCAAAAGGACCGTTGAATGTATTGAGTGAAGCGGCAACATAAGCATTGCTATTTTCTGTATCTAAAAGATTAAAAAGTCCAACCGTTCTAAAGGCATCAAACTGTCCATATTCCACAGAAACAGAACTTTTGTCAAGCTTGTCCAAGGTTTTGAAACTTACAAAACCAGCTGTTGCAAAATCTCCATATGCTGCGTTATAAGGACCTTTTCCGAAAGAAATTTCATCAATTGTTTCGGGAATTAAGAAGTGCAGATCACTATAGCCTTGTCCGTGAGCATGTGAAACCATATTTACTGGCAACCCGTCCACAGATAAATTTATATCCGTTCCGTGATCTATATCAAAACCCCGCAAAAATATTTGCTCGGCCTTACCGCCGCCGGCGTGCTGGCCAATTATTAATCCAGGAACTTTCCGGAGGATTTCCTGTGATGAATTTACAGGTGAAGTTTTTAAATCTACAGCTACAATTTGGCTTAGTGTATTCACTTCAGGCGTGATGGTTACTTGCTCCAAGGAAACCGCAGCTTCGTTCATAGCAATGTAAATCGGTTCCACAAAACTTTCAGATGTTATCGAATATTCATAGGTCTCAAAGCCTAAAATGGAGAAACTAATGTTGTCATTTTCTTTCACATTTTCAAGTGAAAATTTTCCCGAGGAATCGGTGTGCGTGTGTTTGCCAGAGTTCCGGTCAAAAACCGCCACGTTTTCTAAAGGATTATTGTTTGGGCCTACAACTTTTCCTTTTAAAGATTGCGATTGCGCAATTCCAAAGCATAGCAGTAGCCCCATTAAGAGTATTCTTTTCATGGGTGATTGGTTTAAAAATTAAATTTTGATTTTGATTAGACTAGCTAAAATTTGAGATTTGTCCGTTCGAGCTGAGAACTATCAGCCCCTAACGATCGATTAGGTCTCGACTGCGCTCGACCTGACATTTGAACTACAATTCGCTTTTTAGAATGCCTAATTAAGAATTATGAAAAGATTAATTCCGGAGGCGGGCTGGGAATGGATTTTATGCTTTTGGGAATATGGAAAGTATAATAATATATATGTTTTACAAGTGGTTTAAATTTGAAATTGATGCTTGGGTATTTCTGCACAAAATGCTTATCTAATGTATAATTGAAAAACACACCGTCGTGATCGCTAGTTTTTTCTTCTGAAGAAAATATTTTTGAGAAAAAGGTAATCATTTTGTGTTCGTGCGTATGCTCTTGCCCCAACAAATGGTCTTCTTCGTGATGAGAATAATCAGTATGCGTCAATATATGCGAAAAAGTGTGCATTCCCTCCGAAAGCTGTTTCTGCATCGGGTTGAGCAGATAAAAAATCGACAGGGAAAGCACAAAATACTTTTTAAAAGAAATATGGAAATTGCTTTTGGGCATTTTAATTCAGTTGGTTGTAATAGATACGGAATATTTGCAATCTTGGATTTTTAAAACTTTCCTTTTAACCCTTTCTTAACTATTTTTGGGTCAAGAAAAATTCCTTAAAAAACAAAATAGCAAGTATCTTTGAGCCTATGGCCAATGCTTCGGTAACTCTTCAAATTTCTACTCTTCCAGATTCACCGGGTGTTTATCAATATTACGATAAAGATGGGAAACTGCTGTATGTGGGCAAAGCGAAAAACCTAAAAAAAAGAGTTTCTTCATATTTCAACAAAACACAGGACAACGGCAAAACCCGAATTCTTGTAAAAAAGATTGAAACCATAAAGCACATCGTCGTTAAGACCGAAACAGATGCGCTATTGCTTGAAAATAATTTGATCAAAAAATATCAGCCACGTTACAACGTGATGCTGAAAGACGATAAAAGCTATCCGTGGATTTGTATTAAAAACGAACGTTTTCCGCGGGTTTTCCCAACGCGAAGAATGATTAAGGACGGTTCTGAATATTTTGGGCCATACACAAGTATGAAGACCGTTCACACATTGCTCGATTTAATAAAAGGGTTGTATCCGTTGCGAACATGTAATTATGACCTTTCCGAAGAAAAAATCAGGGCGGAAAAATACAAAGTGTGTTTGGAATATCACTTAGGAAACTGTGCTGGGCCTTGTGAAGGGCTTTATTCTGAAAAGGAATATCACGAAAATATTGAGGCCATCCGGAATATTGTGAAAGGGAATTTTAAGGATTCGCTGCATAAATTCAAAAGTCAAATGAAATCCTTGGCTACAGATTTAAAGTTTGAACAAGCGCAACGTGTTAAGGAAAAGATTGATATTTTAGAGAATTACCAAAGCAAAAGTACCGTTGTAAACCCTAAGATTAATAACGTTGATGTGTTTTCTATTATTTCTGATGAAGGTTATGCGTATGTGAATTTTCTTCAGCTTTCGCACGGCGCGATTATTCGTTCGCATACCTTGGAAATTAAAAAGAAACTGGATGAAACTGATGAGGAGTTACTTCAGCTTGCTATTGTTGAAATTCGGCAACGTTTCAATTCACTTTCAAAGGAAATTTATATTCCTTTTGAAGTGGAAGTGGGGGAAGACATAAAAACACACGTTCCGAAATTGGGTGACAAAAAAGCAATCCTCGACCTTTCCGAGCGGAATGCGAAATACTACAGAATGGAGCGTTTTAAGCAAGCTAAGATTGTAGATCCGGACCGTCATGAAAAGCGTATTATGGCCCAGATGAAAAAAGATTTGAGGTTGTCCGAAGAACCACGGCATATAGAATGTTTTGATAATAGTAACATCCAAGGCACAAACCCCGTAGCGGCCTGTGTAGTCTTCAAAAATGGAAAACCGAGCAAGAAGGAGTATCGTAAGTTCAATATAAAAACTGTGGAAGGTCCCGATGACTTTGCTTCTATGGAAGAAGTTGTTTATAGGCGTTACAAAAGATTGCTTGAAGAAGAGCAACCATTACCGCAACTCATCATCATAGATGGGGGGAAAGGACAGCTTTCGTCGGCTTTGAAAAGTTTGGACCAGTTGGATTTACGAGGAAAAATCGCTATTGTAGGAATTGCAAAACGTTTGGAGGAATTGTTTTATCCCAATGATCCCATTCCACTGTATTTGGACAAGAAAAGTGAAACCTTAAAAATTATCCAACAATTAAGGAATGAGGCGCATCGTTTTGGGATTACCTTTCACCGTAGCAAACGAAGCAAACAAGCGCTGAACACTGAACTTGAAACCATTCCTGGAATTGGTGAAAAAACGGTTGTTGAATTGTTAAAACATTTTAAAAGCACAAAACGGATTGCTTCAGCTAGTTTTGAAGAACTATCAAAGGTTGTTGGTGCAAGCCGAGCGAAGAAATTGATTTCGCACTTTACCAATGAGCAATGAGCAATGAGCAATAAAAAGTTGATTATAATTTTTTCCAATAACCCAATAACCCAATAACCCAATAACCCAATAACCCAATAACCCAATAACCCAATAATGAAACCGATACTCCTCACACTATTTCTACTAATTCCAGTCCTTTCCCTTTCACAGGAAAAGAACGGGGAGGATATTAAGGTTGGACTGGTTCTGAGCGGAGGAGGCGCAAAAGGCTTGGCGCATATTGGTGCTTTAAAAGTGATTGAGGAATCTGGAGTTCGTATAGATTATATTGGCGGAACGAGTATGGGCGCAATTATTGGGGCGCTGTATGCTTCGGGATATTCAGCAAATCAATTGGACAGCATTTTTCGGCAAACAGATTTTAGCACCTTAATTCAAGATAATATTCCGAGAAGTGCAAAAACGTTCTACGAAAAAAATGAAGCTGAAAAATATGCTTTGGTACTTCCTTTTGATGGCTTCAAAATTGGTTTTCCTTCAGGACTTTCAAAAGGGCAGAATGTCTATAACTTGCTTTCCAAATTAACGAGCCACGTAAGTACTATTTCAGATTTTAGTGAACTTCCCATTCCCTTTTTCTGTATTGCAACCAATGTTGAAAATGGAAAGGAAGTGATTTTAGACAGTGGCTATCTTCCGCGTGCGGTTACTGCTAGTGGTGCATTGCCTTCGCTTTTTAGCCCGGTAATGATTGACGATAAAGTGCTTATTGATGGTGGGGTGGTAAATAACTATCCCGTTAGTGAAGTATTATCCAAAGGGATGGACATAATTATTGGGGTGGACGTGCAGGATGGCCTTAAAAACCGTGATAATCTGACTTCAGCTTTTGATGTTTTGGTACAGATAAACAATTACCGCACCATCAAGGATATGACAGAAAAACGAAAAAAAACCGATATTTATATTCATCCAAACATTAAGGATTTCTCTGTAGTTTCTTTTGATGAAGGTAAAAAAATTGTAGCATCTGGAGTTGTTGCCGCAGAATTGAATCGAGCAGAGCTTGAAAAAATTGCTTTGAGACAAAAACCAATAATACGGGATAAAATTAAGTTTGAAACCAATGATACTATTTTTATAAAAGAAGTAAAAATTGAGGGGAACGAAAAATACACCCGTAGTTACGTTTTGGGGAAACTGAAACTGCGAACTCCAGATATGGTCACTTATGAGGATTTTAGTGAAGGTATCAACAATCTTTCGGCAACAGGAAATTTTCAGGATATCAATTATAGATTTATTGAAGATGAGAACAACGAAAACACATTGCTTTTACAATTAAGGGAAAGTAAATCGTCCATGATGCTTCGTTTTGCTGCACATTATGACGATTTATTTAGAACTGCTGCACTGGTTAATATTACAAAAAAGAGGCTTTTAACCAATAACGATATTGCTTCCTTAGATCTTATAGCGGGTGACAACCTGCGCTACAATTTTGAATATTATATTGACAAAGGTTTTTACTGGAGCGTTGGTTTCAATTCAAAATACCATTTTTTTGAAACGGACGTGCCCTTAAGTTTCGCTGGAGTCGATTTGGATGCTGAGCTTTCATTGCCAATCAATAGTCTTTCAATAAATTATAGCGATTTTACCAACCAACTTTATTTTGAAACACTTTTCCGAAGAACATTTATCTTGGGGTTGGGAGGAGAACATAAATACCTTCGCTATCTTTCTGAAACTATCGGCACGGATGACAACAACCTCCCACGAACTATTTTTGAAAGTACAAATTATTACAGCGCCTTCGGGTTTTTGAAATATGATACGTATGATAATAGTTTCTTCCCGAAAAGTGGGGCTTATTTTTCGGGCGATTTTCATTGGTATCTTTTAGCTCATGGAAGAAATGAAAATTTTGAACCCTTCTCACTCGCAAAAGCCAAATTAGGATATGCCCATACTTTTTTCAATATAATTTCGGCAAATATAACGGCTGAAGGCGGTTTTAAGTGGGGAGGGCCGGAAACAACTTCATTGGACTTTACATTGGGGGGTTATGGTTTTAAGGAGATGAACAACATTATTCCTTTTATGGGTTATGAGGCTATCTCGCTTCGCGGAAATACCTATCTAAAATCATCACTCACATTGGATTATGAAATATTCAGAAAAAACCATATCAATATTTCGGCTAATATTGCCACCGTTGGCAATGACCTTTTTGAAAATGGTCAGTGGATAGATGGAGTGGATTATTCAGGTTTTTCAGCAGGATATGGTCTGGAAACAGTTTTGGGCCCGATGGAGATTAAATACTCCTATTCTCCCGAAAGAGACCAAAGCGAATGGTATGTGGCGCTAGGCTATCGGTTTTAGCATATACTTAAACAATTAGCTCCAATATTTTTCCGATATTTGTGGGGAAGGAGTTATTAGTTAATCGATTATTAAGTTATTTAAATAATAAAACCAAAAAACAATCGAAAATTAACCCAATAACCCAATAACCCAATAACTTTAAGCAAATGCCTTTCTATCACAAATTGGGCAAAATACCGCCCAAACGACATACACAGTTCCGCAAGCCCGACGGCAGTCTTTATTCTGAACAACTCTTCGGAACCGTAGGTTTTGATGGTATGTACAGTAATATTTATCACGAAAATCGTCCTACACAGGTAAAGGAAATCAGGAAACAATACAGTGTGGCTCCAAAGATTGCAAAATCAAACAATTTATATTCGTTACGCCTAAAAGGTTTTGATGTAAAACCTGAAAAAGACTATTTGGACAGTCGTAAAACGGTGCTAACCAATAGTGATTGCAGTATTATCCTCGCCGCTCCACAGGAATCACAAAGAGATTATTTTTATAAAAACACCGATGCCGATGAACTTATCTTCATCCACAAAGGCACAGGAAAATTGCGAACCTTTTTAGGCAATCTCGATTTTAAATACGGCGATTATTTGTTGGTGCCACGTGGAATTATTTATAAAATAGATTTTGAAACGGAAGACAACCGACTTTTTATTGTAGAGTCTCGAAGACCTATTTATACCCCTAAGCGATATAGAAACTGGTTTGGACAATTATTGGAACATTCACCTTTCTGTGAGCGTGACATCCGCAAGCCAAAAGAATTGGAGACCCATGATGAAAAAGGAGAATTTTTGGTAAAAGTGAAAAGAAAGGATGATATTTTTGAAATGGTCTATGCAACGCATCCTTTTGATGTAGTAGGTTATGACGGTTACAACTTTCCGTATGCCTTCTCCATACATGATTTTGAGCCCATAACGGGGCGCATCCATCAACCACCACCAGTACACCAAACTTTTGAAACTGATGCCATGGTCATTTGCAGTTTTGTGCCACGTCTTTACGACTATCATCCAGATAGCATTCCTGCACCGTACAATCATAGTAATATTGACAGCGATGAGGTTTTGTATTATGTAGATGGCGATTTTATGAGCAGAAACGATATTGAAGCTGGCCAGATAACGCTCCACCCCGCCGGAATAGTTCATGGGCCACACCCAGGTGCAGCCGAAAGAAGTATTGGAAAAACAAAAACAGACGAACTTGCCGTTATGGTAGATACCTTTAAACCCCTTCAGGTTACCGAAGACGGTATGAAACTTTCTGATGGAACGTATTATCAAAGTTGGTTGGAACAATAAAAATTTGAACACTATAATATTATGAGTAAAGAAGTAAAATCTGTCGATTACGGACTGGAAAAAATATTTGAAGGCGCAGAAGATTTTCTACCGCTTTTAGGAACCGATTATGTGGAGTTTTATGTAGGTAATGCAAAACAGTCTGCGCATTTCTATAAAACTGCTTTTGGCTTTCAATCATATGCGTATAAAGGTTTGGAAACCGGTTCAAGGGATTCCGTAAGCTACGTACTAAAACAGGACAAAATTAAACTTGTTTTAACAACACCATTAAACAGCAAATCTCCAATTAATGACCATATCGTAAAACATGGTGATGGTGTAAAAGTAATTGCACTTTGGGTGGATGATGCCACAAGCGCTTTTGAAGAAACCACCAAGCGCGGTGCAAAACCCTATATGAAACCCACCGTTGAAAAGGACGAACACGGCGAAGTGGTGCGCAGCGGAATATACACTTATGGTGAAACAGTTCACATTTTCGTAGAACGAAAAAATTACAAAGGGCAATTCCTTCCTGGTTTCAGGGAGTGGAAGAGTGATTATAACCCAACCCCGACTGGCTTAAAATACATAGATCATATGGTTGGCAATGTAGGCTGGGGTCAAATGAACAAATGGGTAAAATGGTATGAAGACGTTATGGGGTTTGTGAATTTCCTTTCTTTTGATGATAAACAAATCCACACAGAATATTCAGCCCTGATGAGTAAGGTTATGAGCAATGGCAACGGACGAATAAAATTCCCAATAAACGAACCCGCCAAAGGCATAAAAAAATCACAAATTGAGGAATATCTAGATTTCTATGAAGACTCTGGTGTGCAGCATTTAGCGGTTGCAACAGATGACATTATTAAAACAGTAAGCCAATTGAAGGAACGCGGTATAGAATTTTTGCCGCCGCCACCGCAAGCATATTATGATGACATTCCGAGAAGATTGGGAGACCATATGAAAATGATGAATGAAGACATCAACGAGCTCAAAAAACTTTCAATTATGATTGATGCTGACGAAGATGGGTACTTGCTTCAAATATTTACAAAGCCTTTGGAAGACAGACCCACATTGTTTTTTGAAATAATCCAACGTATGGGGGCAAAAGGTTTTGGAGCTGGAAACTTCAAAGCTCTTTTTGAATCCATTGAGCGCGAGCAGGAACAAAGAGGAACATTATAATCTTGTAACATTATGTAAACCCCATCGTCTTAAGAAGGTGGGGTTTATTTTTTGGAATGGTAGTTGTATTTTTTAAAACCATAAACTCCCTAAGTTTTAATTTATGAAAAAGCTGCTGACGCTTTTATTTCTTTTTTGCAATATATTTTATCTTTCTGCACAAGAAAGAGCGTATGGCGATGGTGAATATTTCAAATTCCGCGTTCATTACGGTTTTGTAACTGCTGGCTATGCAACACTGAATGTTAAGAATGCCAATATTAAAGGGAAGAATGTTTTCCATGTACGCGGATTTGGTGAAACTGTGGGTATGTCAAAATGGTTTTTTAGAGTTGAAGATGATTACCAATCTTATATAGACAAGGAAAAGGATATTCCCTATCGCTTCATCCGTAAAATTGATGAAGGCGGTTATACCAAGGATATTCAAATTGACTTTAACCATTCCAACAATAAAGCCACAGTAAACGACAAAAAACACAACGAAACTACAGTCTTTTCATTCCCAAAAGAAACGCAGGATATGATTTCTGCATTTTATTACCTTCGGAACAAACTGGATACTGAAAACATCAAAGAAGGTGATGTTATAGAGATGAATATGTTTTTTGATAAAGAAAATTACAAATTCAGGTTAAAATTCCTTGGAAAAGAAGTTTTAGATACTAATTTTGGCCGCGTTCGCACATTGATTTTTAGACCTTACGTTCAATCGGGCCGAGTTTTTAAGGAAAAGGAAAGCCTAACTGTCTGGATAAGTGACGATAAAAACAAAATACCATTGCTGGTAAAAGCAGATTTGGCCGTGGGCTCTTTAAAAGCCACATTGACTGAATTTAAGGGATTGCAACATTCCTTTAAAATATTGGCAAATCAATAAAATGTAATACCGAAAACACCCCAACATTGAAGAATTTAATCTTAATCGTACTATCGCTTACCCTGCTTACAACCGCTTGTGAAAATAAGAATGAAGATTTGGCTGATACCAATATCGTGGTTGAAGAACCAATAATTGAGCAATATGGTTATGTTTTAAATGATTTCAATGTAATTCGGGACACCATTCGAAAAGGCGATACTTTTGGAGATATTCTTTTCGCTAATGGTGTTTCACAGGAAAAAATCATGGAAGTGGCTACCAAATTCCGCGACAGCTTTGATGTTCGTAAAATAGTGGTGGGCAAACCTTATGTACTCCTTAATTCCAAAGATTCAATAAACAATACACAGGTTTTTATTTATGAAACCAATAATATTGACTTCGCCGTTGTAGATTTTAGAGATACGCTTTCCATTTTCAATAGTCAAAAGCCGGTTAGGTATGAAGACAGAGAAGCATCCGGTGTTATTACCAGTTCCCTTTCTGCCACCATGGAGGAACAGAATTTAAGTCCATATATGACAGATCAATTGGCAAGTATCTATGCTTGGACCATCAACTTTTTTAAGCTGCAACCTGGAGACCGCTTTAAAGTAATTTATACTGAAAAATATATAGATGACACCATTCCTGGCGGGCTTAAGGAAATAAAAGCGGCTTATTTTGAACATCGCGGAAAACCACTTTACGCCTTTAAATTTTCTTCAGATTCTTTGGGTAAGATTTCTGGTTATTACGATGAGTTGGCTAACAACCTAAAACGAGCCTTCCTAAAAGCTCCTGTACAGTTCAGTAGAATATCTTCCCGTTACAACCTAAACAGACGCATAAAATATTACGGTTTCAAACTTCGTCCACATCGGGGAACAGACTTTGCCGCGCCAGTGGGAACTCCTATTTTGGCAACGGCAGATGGTGTAGTAACTAAATCTGAACGTCGTGGGGGTAATGGAAATTACGTTAAGATTCAGCATAATGGCACCTATGAGACCCAATATCTTCACATGAAAGCTAGGAACGTTAAGGTTGGACAACACGTAAGCCAGGGTGATGTAATTGGTTGGATTGGGATGACCGGAAACACCAGCGGTCCGCACGTGTGTTATCGTTTCTGGAAAAATGGAAAAGAAGTAGATCCTTTTAAAGAAGACACACCTTTTTCACAACCACTTCCTAAAGAATTGCAAGAACAATATGCTGCCAATATGCTTCCAATAAAGGAACAATTGGATTGTATTTCTTTTTAATTTTTTCTTTAATTCTAAATGTTGATAATCTTGTTATTAACTAACGTTCAATTTATCAGAGCTTTAGAGTTTAAATTTTATCTTTAATCAGCGGTTTTTTTTCTTAATGATTTCTTAATCAATTTTGTTGGTTATAACTTATTTAAGATTGTATTTTTGCCGAAATTTTTAAACTTAAAATTTAAATTCATGAGAAAACTTTTACTTCTTGTTTTTTTTCTGGGCGGTGTTGCCGCTTTTTCACAAACAACGGTTACTGGAACGGTAATCGATTCTGAATCTAACGACCCTTTGGCAGGAGCCAATGTGGTTGAGACTGGCACAACTAATGGTGCCATTACCGATTTTGACGGAAACTTCACATTGACAACTTCCGCTCAAACGGGTACACTTACCATTTCATACATTGGGTACACTATTGAAAAAGTACCATTTAAAAGTGTAAATGGAGTTGCAAACATGGGCACCGTTAAAATTACGGTGGATTCTGATGCTCTTGAAGAAGTTGTTATAGTAGGAAAAGGAATTATAGATATGGCTAAGGATCGTCAAACTCCTATTGCTGTTTCAACAATTACTTCTGCTGAAATTCAAGCAAAGGCAGTAGGTAACGTAGAATTTCCAGAGGCTATAAAAAGCACTCCGAGTGTGTATGTTTCTAATCAAGCTGGAGGTTTTGGTGACTCGCAAATGTTCTTGCGTGGTTTTGATCAAACAAACACCGCTTTCCTTTTGAACGGGCAACCAATAAATGGAATGGAAGACGGAAGAATGTACTGGTCTAACTGGTCTGGTATGTCTGATGTTGCCAATGCTGTTCAAGTACAGCGTGGTTTGGGTTCTTCAAAACTGGCCATTTCGTCAGTTGGAGGAACTGTAAACATCGTGTCTCGTGCCGCTGGTAGAAAAGAAGGTGGTTTTGCTCGTTTTATGACAGGTAATGATAGCTACTTTAAAGGGACTATTAGTTATGACTCTGGTCTTAAAGGGAAATGGGCTTACAGCTTTATGCTGGACCATTGGCAAGCTCACAGAAAATATTCTGATGGTACTGCTGGTCAAGGTCAGAACTATTTTGTTGGGATAGGTTACGTTCCTAATGATAAGCACTCTTTCAACTTCTTGTTGACTGGTGCACCACAATGGCACGATCAAAACTTCTCAGATTCTTTGGAAGATTATGACCAATACGGAAAACGCTATAATGCAAATTCTGGATTCTATAACGGTGAAAGATTTACTTTTAGAAGAAATTACTACCACAAACCAATTATAAACCTTAACTGGGATTGGAGCATAAGCGATAAAACAAACTTGTCTTCTGTGGCATACGCTTCTTTTGGTCGCGGTGGTGGAACAGGTCCTGCAGGAAGTTCAAGCAATATAATTAGAGACAATCAAGGTGAAGTTGAATTTGATACCATCGAAGAAAACAACATTGCTGGTGCTGAAAACGGAATAGGAAGTTTTGGTCAGGGTTCAGTTGTAAGAAGAATGTCCGTAAATAATCACAATTGGTTCGGTTTTCTTACAAATCTTGAAAGTGCTGTAAGTGATAACTTTACCTTCAACCTTGGTGTTGATACACGTTTCTACAAAGGAAGCCACTGGTACCAAATGAACGATCTTATGGGTCTTCAAGGCTATGCAGACAACCGCGGTTATGGAGATGCAAGAGATAGTGATTACGTAATCAGTGAAACTTTTGAAGCAAACCCGTGGGCGGCTTTGTTCAATTCTGCTGATGAAGCACAGCGTTTTAACTATGACTATTCTGAAAACATCAATTATATAGGCGGTTTCGGTCAAGCAGAATATAAAACTGATAACTTCTCAGCTTTTGTTCAAGGAGCAGTTTCTACACAAAGTTACCAAAGAGATGGTCGTGCAGAAGGATCAGAAATTGAAGGCGTAAATGGTCTTGGAAAATCTGAGAAAATAAACAAATTAGGCTATAACGTTAAAGGAGGAATGGGTTATACTTTTATTGAGAATAACACCATCTTCGCAAATGCTGGGTACTATTCGAGACAACCTTTCTTGGACAATATTTTCTCTGATATCAGAAACTCAAACTATATATTGGAAGGTGAAAACGAAATTGATAACGAGGAAATTTTAGGCGTTGAAGTTGGTTATAGACTTCGCGCAGGAAGCTTCAGTTTAGATTTGAACGGATATTATACTTCTTGGGGTAACCGTTTTCTTTCGGGAGGCATAATTGACGCTGATCCAACTTCTTCAAATCCTATTGAACAAGTAGATCGTTACCAAAGATTTACTGATATTACCCAAGTTCACAAAGGGTTTGAATTTGAAGGAAAATACCGTTACTCAAGCGCATTTATGCTTAGAGCTTTCGGAAGTATCGGTAACTGGAAATACGATGGCGAAACTCCATATCAAACAAGAGAGGATGAAACCAATATTCTTTTAGAAGAAGGAACCGTTAACCTTACTGGTACCAAGGTAGGAAACGCTCCACAGACCTCTTTCGGGTTTGGTTTCAAATACAACATTTTTGGTGGTCTTACTGTTGATGCAGATTATAACATCTATACAGATCTTTATGGTTTTGTAGATGCTGAAGATGTTACTGACGCCGCTCAATCTGGTGTTGTTTACCAAGCAGAGCGTTTGCCAGCATACAGTGTTTTGGATGCCGGAATTACCTATAAATTCGACTTTGGCGGTAATGACTTTACATTTAGAGCAAACTGCTATAACGCAACAAACGAAATGTACTTGAGCCAAAAAGATTCTTTTGGTTACTTCTACGGTAACGGAAGAACTTGGAATGCAAGTCTTCGTTACGATTTCTAATAAACTTGTTATTGTTTTGAAAAATGCCCCGAACTTTTGGGGCATTTTTTTTGTTTTTATAGCTTATCTTTGGAACACTTAAAAAATAAATACTATGGTTACTTCCTTACAATTCATACATTCCTATTGGGCGTATTTGGTTCTTTTGATTATTTTGCTTGCAACATTCAATGCACTCGCGGGGTTTTTCTCAAAAAGAGAATACGGCGCAAAAGATTTTAGAATTTCACTATTCGCACTTATAGTAACGCACATTCAGCTTCTCCTTGGACTGATTCTCTATTTTGTTTCTCCATTAGGATTACAAAACATTACCAACTTAGGGATGGGAGAAGTAATGAAGAATTCTGAATTCAGGCTTAATGCAGTAGAGCATCCTTTTGTAATGATTTTGACAGTTATCTTTATAACAATTGGCTATTCAAAACACAAAAAGAAGTTACTATCACACGGCAAGTTCAAGACTTTGGCAATATTTTATACCATTGCATTGGTGTTAATGCTCAGCAGAATTCCGTGGAGCCAGTGGTTTTAAAAGAGAATTGATTAATAAATAGCAAAGGCGTGCAATTAATTGTACGCCTTTGTTTTTTTTAAAAGACAGTGCTTCAATTGTCAGAAAGCTTTTCTTTTATCAAATAAATATATACCGGAAAGTGATCGCTATAACCACCCGTATAGCCATTTACAAAACTTCGGAAAGGATAGCCTTTATATTGCCCTCGGGGTGTAGCCAAATAATTTTTATTAAAAATTCCAGCCTTGTAAAAACGATAGGAAGCATAGTCCTTTTTGGTCAATTCTGTTGAAATTATTATTTGGTCAAAAAGATTCCATGCATCACGATAAGCAAGTGTGCCCATCCCTTTTTTATACATATCCTCCATTGGGTTATATAGTTCTTTCACCTTCATGTCTTCTTTTTCGCTCTTGCTTTTTAGTATATCCTTTACGCTTGGACTTACGGGATCGTCATTAAAATCTCCCAATGTTATAATCTTTGCGTACGGGTCTTCACTGAATAATGAATCCATTATACGCTTGTTGAGTTCGGCGGCTTTTATTCTTTTTGGGCGACTTCTTTCTTCGCCACCGCTTCGGGATGGCCAGTGGTTTACAATAACGCTAATCTTTTCACCATCAAGCATGCCGCTCACCAAAAGTTGGTCGCGGGTATAAACACGCTTATTGCGGTCTTGATCATCAAAGATTACCAATTCATAAGCTTTATAATTTGTGGGTATAAATATTTTCTTTTGGTAAAGAAGTGCAACATCAATTCCACGACGGTCTGGACTGTCAAAATGTACAATGCCATAATCTTTGTTTACCAATGTTTCCTGATTCAAAAGATCTTCTAGGACGCGAAGATTTTCTACTTCGCATACGCCAATTATTGCTGGAGATGTTCCAGTAACATCTTCACCTATTTCAGAAATCACCTTTGCCATATTTGCCAACTTCGCCTCGTAGATTTCCTTGGTCCAATGGTCCTTTCCATCGGGGGTACGATCATCGTCAAAAGTGATGGGGTCGTCTTCATAATCGAAAAGATTTTCAACATTGTAAAAAGCAATCGTATTTATTTTATATTTTTTTTCAGTTTGGGAAAATGAAAAAGTAATATAGAACAAGCAAAGAAAAAAAGGGTATTGAAATAATTTTTCCATCTTATCTAGAATAGATTAATCGTAAAAAGTTAACATTTATATTTTATATATAATAATTTATTTATTAAATTTATACTTTCTAAGCAAAATTCTTCCCAATATCATCTCCCCAGTAAAATTCATATTTAAAGATGAAACGCTTCATTTTTATAGGGTATATGGTTTTTTTGGCTGGGCAATCTTTATCTGCACAGGAGGCCATTGTATATGGTAGAATATTCGATACCAACTCCAGCGAACCCATTCCGGATGTAAAAGTAAGCATCCAGAACAGTATTTTCAGTACCATTACCAATGCTGTAGGAACTTTTTCTTTTTCGCAAGAAACCCTTCCGCAGGGCGATCAGGTTTTGGAAATTTCAAAACAGGGCTACACTAGCTTAAAAATACCAGTGATTATCCAAAATGATGCTCCGGTTTACATAGATCCAATTCTTTTGTCAGTTGATTTGCTACAGGTTGAAGAGCAGATAGGCATTATCAGTCTTTCAGATAACGAGCTTGATGACGATGAAGGGACGTCTTATAATATTTCTGGGTTATTGCAAGCCTCAGATGATGTTTTTCTGAATGCAGCCGCTTATGATTTCAGTACTACTTTTTTTAATCCGCGAGGTTTTGACAATGCCTATGGGAAAGTACTTATTAACGGCTTAGAAATGAACAAACAATATGATGGCCGTCCGCAATGGTCCGATTGGGGCGGATTGAACGATGTGCAGCGTAACCAGGAATTTTCTATGGGTTTGCAGGCCAATGACTATGCTTTTGGAGATGTTGCAGGAGCCACAAACATAATTATGCGCGCTTCGCAATATCGGAATGGTGGAAGGGTTTCGTTTGCAAGTTCAAACAGAAGTTATCGTGGGCGTGTGATGGGTTCCTATAACAGCGGTCAAGGGAAAAACGGTTGGGCCTATTCAGTTTTGCTTTCTCGACGTTTTGGCGACGGTGGTTTTCAGGAAGGAACTATTTATAACGCAAATTCTTTTTTTGCTTCCGTTGAGAAAAATTTTGGACAAAACAGCAGTCTTAATATTACTGCATTCTATACGCCCAATCTTCGCGGAAAATCTGCTCCCGTAACCGCTGAGGTGGAAAATTTAAAAGGAATTGATTACAATCCAAACTGGGGCTATCAAAATGGTGATCTTCGGAATTCAAAAATGAAAACCGTGGAAGAGCCAGTAATTATGCTCAACCATTTTTGGAATATTAGCGATAAAACCTCTTTGAATACCAACGTGGGCTATCAATTTGGAAAAATAGGAAACACACGAATTGATTACGGTGGAACCCGTTTGATTGAATTGAACGGCCAGCAGGCCTATATTGGAGGTGCCCGTAATCCATACCCCAATTATTACCAACGATTGCCTAGTTATTTTTTAAGATTTGAAACCCCGACCGCTTATGATTACGAACTTGCTTATTTGGCGGAACAGAAATTTATAGATGATGGACAACTGGATTGGAATTCGCTTTACGAAGCCAATAGAATTGCAAAGTTTAGCGGTGGAAATTCAATCTACGCCATTCAAGAAGATAGGCAGGACGATACCCAATTATCCGCAAACACAATTTTGAACAGCCGACTTAGTGATAATATCACCATAAATGGAAATCTGGGTTATCGTCATCTGAAAAGCGAAAACTTCGCCGAAATGAAAGACCTTTTGGGTGGAACCGGCTATTTAGATATAGATTATTTTGCCGAAGGTGTAAATAATACAATTATAGGCGATGTTGCACAAAGCGATCTGCAAAACAGAAACCGAATTGTTACCGAAGGCGATCGATACAAATATAATTATGAATTAAATGCTACTGTTATTTCTGGTTTTGCACAGGGGCAGTTTAAATATAATAGGATGGATTTTTATGTGGCTGCAACTGCTTCGCAAACAAGTTACCAACGCAATGGACTCTTCGAAAATGGCAACTTTCCCGGCAGTCTTTCATTTGGAGAAAGTGAAAAATTGAGTTTTACCAACTTTGGAGGTAAAGGAGGAATTCTTTATAAAATTACTGGGAGACATTTAATAGATTTTAATGTTGGCTATTTTACCAAAGCCCCTACACTTCGTAATGCTTTCAGCAATTCAAGGCAGAGCAACGCAGCAGTAATTGGGCTGGAGTCTGAGAAGATACAGAATGTAGATTTGAGCTATATTTTTCGTTCACCTATTGTAAAGGCTCGACTAACTGGCTATTACAACACAATAAAAAACCAAACGGACATCAATTTCTTTTTTACGGAATCTGCCCAAGGTTACGAAGACGGATACGCCTTTGTGCAGGAAGTAATCACTGGAATTGACACCCGAAAAATGGGAGGCGAATTGGGAATAGAAGCTCAAATCACCCCAACCTTCAAGTTGAAAGCCGCTGCTGCTTTTGGCGAAAATGTTTACACAAACAACCCAAACCAATATTTAACGAGTGATGATTTCGACATACTTACTTTCGGCGATAAAACCACTAAACTGAAAAACTATCACGTAGCCAACGGCCCTGAAAGAGCATATCAATTGGGTTTTGAATATCGCGACCCCAAGTTTTGGTGGGTGGGTGTTACAGGAAACTATTTTTCAAACGCATATATTGATGTTAGTACTTTGAGAAGATCCGATGCTTTCACATTTGACGGCGACGGTCAAACCTATAGCGATTATGATCCAGAAGTAGCCAAGACCCTTTTAAAACAGGAAGATTTTGGGGAGTACTTGCTTGTAAATGTAGTAGGGGGAAAATCTTGGAAAATTAAGGGCTATTATGTAGGCTTTTTTGCCACAGTAAGCAATGTGTTAGGTCAAGAATATAAAACAGGCGGATTTGAAGATTCGCGATTGGCAGACTATAAAAAAGTTCAGGAAGACCAAAGCAGAAATACACCAATTTTCGGCAACAGGTATTTCTTTGGCTATGGAAGCACTTATTATATGAACGTTTATGTGAGATTTTAACAAATAAATACTTGAGCGATGAAAACAGGAAAATTTTACAAACTATTTGCGCTATACTTTTCTTTATTGACGCTAGTTTCGTGCGTAAAAGTTGATGATTTTGATGTGCCCAATACAGAAGTTGTTGCACCAGATATTGATCCAAACAATGTAATCGAAATTTCAGCTTTAAGAAGTTTATTACAGCAAGAACAAACCAATACCGGAAACCCAGATGCAATCTTAACTTTGGAAGAAACCGAAAAATACATTACAGGTTATGTAATTTCAAGTGATGAGGGTGGAAACTTTTTTGAAGAATTAATTATTCAAAATAGTTCGACTAACCCAAATACAGGTGTGAAAATTATGATTGATGTAAACCCGCTTTTCACCACTTTTGAATTCGGAAGAAAAGTGTACGTAAAGTTAGATGGCTTGACCGTTGGCTTAAACAGTGGGGTTTTATCTCTAGGGATTCGTGATGGTACAAACATCAATAAGATTGCCGAATCCAAAATGTTTAATTTTCTAATCCGCGATGTTGAGGTTGCTACAATAGAAGCGCTGCCAATTACTATTTTGGATTTTTCGAACGATAAAACAAACCTTTTTGTTCGTTTGACAAATGTTCAATTTGATCGCCACATTGCCGTTGGCGAAAATCGTAAAACCTTTGCCGCAGAACCTGGCGATCAATTTGATGCGGAACGCAAACTTGAAAGTTGCACAACAGGTTATTCTACAATATTCAGTACAAGTACCTATGCCGATTTTAAAGCGGTGCTTCTACCCAATGGAAGAGGGGCTATGGATGCAATTTTAACTTACGATTTCTTCGCCGAAAACTTCAACATTACCGTTAGTGATCCTTCCACTATCTATTTTGACAGTGAAGAACGCTGCGATCCTGCCGAAATTGATTGCGGTCTTGCAACTTCAACGGGAACAAATATACTTTTTAGTGATTTTTTTGAAACCCAATCCCCAGGAGATCCAATAGCTGGAAACGGTTGGACCAATTATATTGAAGCAGGTTCAGAACAATGGGAAGCCTATACAGCAACGGGCAACAATCCTTCCCTTGGTATTTCTGCTAAAATGCAAGCCTTCAGCTCTGGAGATTCCAGCAACATTGCTTGGTTGATTACTCCACAAATAAATTTTGATGCACAGGATGGCGAAACCTTAAACTTCAAAACATCAAACAGCTTTGCGGATGGAAGCAACCTAGAATTATTTATATCAAGTGATTGGGATGGAAACCCAGATAATATTCTTTCCGCCACTTGGGATATACTTTCGGCGGCATATATAACGCAGGACAGTGATGCTTTTGGCAGTTGGTTTCCTTCAGGGAATGTTGACCTTGATTGTGTTGAAGGAAGCGCTTATATCGCCTTGAAGTACGTCGGTAGCGGAGAAGAAGACTTTGATGGAACCTATGAATTTGATGAAATAGTAATCAATTCAAACTAAAATATAATTTAAAACAAAACTTGAAAAAACCGCTTTCAAAATGTAAGCGGTTTTTTCTTTTTGCTACATTTATAAAAACTTCTGACCAAAATGAATTCCGAACGATTAATTTTTAAGCATTATGCACCAACAGATTTTGATGATTATTTTAAATTGGTAAGTAATGCCGATGTTATGAAGATGATAACTGGACGACCGCTTTTAGAAAACGAGACTCGCGAACGTTTGGGAAAAATGATGAGCGTTAATCAGGAGAATCCTAATATAGGTCACTTTAAAGTATCATTAAGATTCGATGGTAATTTTGTTGGGCATTCAAAGCTAGTAATGACTGCAAAAAACGAAGCAGAAATTGGATACGTTCTTATGCCAGAACATTGGAGAAAAGGGTATGGCGATGAAATAGCCAAGACTTTAATAAATCTAGCAAAAGAAATTGATGAAATACATACATTGATAGCTATTATAGATCCTGAAAATATGGGCTCTAAAAGAATTTTGGAAAAACAAGGTTTTCAATGGGATTATGATGGTGATTACATTGGGTTGCCGGCAGCTTATTATAAAATGGAGCTATAGCCAATAATAAAAAACCCTCACACTAATTGATTGCTCAAATATGCGAGGGCAGTTTAGCTGGTTGGTTACCAGTTAATGAATTTAAAAGCTTATTTCTTCACCACTATAAAATCTGAACGTCTGTTTTGTTGGTGTTGTGCTTCAGAACAGTTTGCGCCACAATCTACGGCTGGTCTGCTTTCGCCAAAACCTTGTCCGCTAATTCGGTCTTTTGCAATTCCTTTTGAAATAACGTATTGAACAGTACTTTTGGCACGTCTATCTGAAAGATCCATATTGTAGGCATCAGTGCCGCGGTTGTCCGTGTGGCCTTCTACTTTTATTACCATTTCAGAATTTTTCTTCATCAATTCTACCAATTTGTCAAGTTCAAAAGCTGCTTGTGGCTTGATGTTGTGTTTGTCAAAATCAAACAAAATTGGGTTAAGTTTTACCAAGTCGCCTTCCACAATAGCATCAATTGGGCGAAGCGCAATACGGATACTCTTTTCACCATCCTTAAAGGAAGCAACGGTTTCAGCATTGCTTTCATACCCTTCCTTAAAAGCTTGTACTACATGCTCTTGGTTGCAAGCTACAGTTATTGAGCCTATTCCGTTTGGACTGGTAGTTTGGCTCTTAAGTTTGTTTTCAAGATTGTCAAACAGATCCAAACGTGCACCAGCTATTGGTTCGTCATCACTTGCGTCAACTACAATTACGTTAATAATAACATCACAAATATCAAGCTTTTTGATTTTGTAAATATCATCACTTCCCTTGCCGCCTTTTCTGTTGGAAGAAACATAACCTTCCATTGTAGCCGGGTCATAAGAATATGCAAAATCATCATCGCTGCTGTTTACGCCAAGACCAAGATTTTTAACCTTACCGAAATCAGCTCCGTTCGCTTCCGCTGCAAACACATCCAATCCGCCCATTCCCAAATGTGCATCACTACAGAAATAAAGGGTGCCATTGGTATCCACGAACGGGAAACCTTCTTTTCCTTCTGTGTTAATGTTTTCACCCAAGTTTACGGGAGTTCCAAAAGAACCATCTTTTGCTATAGCTACTTTATAAATATCCGCCTTGCCTTTTCCGCCGGGACGGTCACTGGTAAAATATAAAGTGTTTCCATCTGGGCTCAAAGCAGGATGGCTGGTTGAGTATTGGTGATCATTGAAAGGCACTGGTTTAATGTCTTTCCATTCACCATCTATGTTTTCGGCGTAATAAATGTTCAATTCGTTGATGCCCTCTTCGCTTTTCTTATATTTTCCGTTGAAGTAATCGTTTCGGTCAAAATACATACGCTTGCCGTCTGCCGTAATGGCCACGGTGCTTTCATGGTATTTTGTGTTTACTTCACCTTTTAGCAGCACTTCATTCTTTTCAACACCACCAATTATGGAAGCTTTGTAAATTTCCAAAAATGGTTCCTCGTTCCAGCCGTATTTTTTACGGGTTGTGTTTCTGGCAGAAGTGAAATAGAAATCATTCCCCACAACCGTTCCCCCAAAATCTGAAAATTTAGAGTTCAAGGCATCAAGGTTAGTTGCGGTATATTTCTGAGTATTTTCATCAACAATTTTAGGAAGATAATCAGGATTTTCCATAAACGCCACTGCGCGGGAATCATTTGGTTTCATACTTGCAAATTGCTTCATATAGGTATTGTAATCTCCAAATTTGCCATTCGCTTTGAGAGTCTGGGCATAGTTGTAAACTATTTCTGGATCAACATCTTTACTTTTAACCACTCTTTTGTAATAAGTTTCGGCCTTTTTAGTGTCGTTTATAAAGTAGTAGCTATTTCCTAAACGTTCAAAAACGTATGTACTACCTTCGCCTTTTTTAAGCAATTTCTGATAAGCTTCGGCGGCATCGGTATATTGAAGGCGGTCGTAATATTGATCGGCCTTTTTTGTTTTACTGTTTTGTGCGAAAGCCATTGTGGTGCTTACCGCTATGAGTAAAAGGATTGTATATATCTTGTTCATCTTAAATGAAATTTGTTTGGTTATTAGAAGAATCTTGGTGAACGTAAAACGCGTGGCTTAAAGTAAAGATCAAAAGTCAGCACCACTTCGTGAGAAGCTGGACCAACTGCTTTAAGGTCGGAGATTACGTGGTCATAAGCATAGCCAACGCGGATGTTTGGCGTAACTTGAAAGCCAACCAGCCCGCTAAAGGAATCGTCCAATCTGTAGGATGCTCCAAGTTCAAATCTATCATAAAATAATGCGTTCAGGTTTACGTCATAAGAAACGGGCGCATCAAAAGCAGATTTTACCATAAAGGAAGGCTTCAACTTAAAGCTTTCTGAAACTTGGAAAACGTACCCTGCTGTTGCAAAATAGTGGTTTGTTTCTGATCCATACTTAATTCCGTTTTCATCTAAATGAACTGATTTCAGCATATTTGGAACAGATAAACCTACATAGAATTTTTCGCCATAAAGAAAAGCACCCGCACCAATGTTTGGGTAAGTGTTATTTATATCTTCAGAAAAGAAGGGGTCATTAGGGTCTTGCAATTCCAAACTTGAAAGCCCCACCTCGTGAAATGTTGCACCGGCTTTAAGACCTAAAGCAAGTTTTATGGTGCTTCCCAATTGAAGTGTGTATGAGAAATCTGCATAAACGTTGGTTTCGCTAACAGGGCCCAATTCATCTTTTATTGCTGAAATTCCCAGACCAATTTTATCAGTTATTGGTGAATCTGCTGAAAATGTAAAGGTTACCGGATTGCCTTCAAGACCAGACCATTGGGTTCTGTAAAGTGCGGTTAAAGAAAGGCTTTCCTTTGAGCCTGCATAAGCTGGGTTTACCACGTTCATGTTGTACATGTACTGGGTATATTGAGGGTCTTGCTGCGCCTGTGTTTCCTGAAAGAGCAGTACCGCCATCAATACTATTAGGATATATATATGTTTTTTCATTTTTATCTATTTGGTAGTTAAAAAGTATTTAATGGGTTTAGTTCGCTTTCTGGTTAAGATAAATCCAACCTGTGGCTTGTGAGCCATAGACAGCATCATTCCCTGCAAGGTCAATTACATAGAAATAAGTTCCAGTGGGTAGGGCTTCACCATCATTGGTCTGGCCGCTCCATTGGTTAATGTAATTATCCTGTTCATAAACCAATGTTCCCAATCTATTGAAGATTTGAAGTTTATTGATTCCGGTTCTATCGTTTAGGAAGGTAAGGTCCAAAGTATCGTTGTAGCCATCTCCATTTGGTGAAAGTCCTTCAGAAATCACGCAGTTTCCAACATCGTACAAATTAATATCTACTGAGTCCGTACCAGAACAACCGCCAACTGAAATAATAACAGAATAGGTTTGAGTACCCACAGTTCCCGGTTCAACCATAAAATTCAACGTACTGTTTGTTTCTCCGGTCAATAATGTTCCATTCAGATACCACTGATAGGTGGCGCCATCTTCAATTGTAGTTGCAGTTAGCATTTGTGGTTCGTTTGGACAGGTTAGGAAATCTTCACCAACACTAACTTCAAGATCGTCTCTGTATGAAACCGTTACGCTATCTGATGCAGTACAGCTTCCAACAGTTGCTGTTACTGTATAAGTACCAATCTCAGTGATTATTAAAGTGGAATTGGTTTCGCCAGCTATTATTGTTCCGTCAAGACTCCACTCGTAAGTTGCATTAGGATTTTGTATAGAAAGCATAGCTTCCAAAACAACTTGAGTGTCAAAACAGGTTTGGAAGTCATCATTAACAGTTACTTCTATATTTCCTAAACTGACAGTAACACTGTCTGTAGTAGTACAGGAATCAATAGTAGCCGTAACCGAATAGGTTCCGGGTTGAGTAATATCCAATGTTTGGTCTGTTTCACCAGCAAGGACCACCCCATTCAAACGCCATTCATAGGTCGCTAGAGTTGGGTCGTAGTCTATTGCTTCAGCGGTAAGGGTTTCGGGTATTTCAAAGCAAGAAGTAAAATCATCTCCCAATGAAACCTGAAGTTCCTTTTGCGAAATAATTACTTCATCTGTGGCCAGACAATTTCCCACTGTAACGGTAACGCTATAAACCCCGTATTGGGTGGCATTGAGGGTTTGGTTTGTTTCGCCAACAATAATTTCACCGTCCAAGCTCCATTCATAGGTCGCAAGGGTTGGGTCGTAATCTATTGCTTCAGCGGTAAGTGTTTCGGGTCCTTCAAAGCAAGTAGTAATATCATCACCTAAAGAAACTTGAAGTTCTTCTTGTGAAATTGTTACTTCATCTGTGGCCAAACATCCACCAACAGAAACATTTACACTATAAATACCGAATTGAGTTGCAATGAGGGTTGGATTAGTTTCTCCAGCCAAAATAACGCCGTCCAAACTCCATTCATAAGTTGCATCGGCAGGGTTATAATTGGAAGGGGAAGCATCTAAAACAATGGGCTCATAAAAACAAGTTTCAATATTATCTCCCAATTCAATCAAAGGAATTTCGTTGAAATTTATTACCACGGAAGAGGTTATGGTACAAGTGCCAATAGTAACTTCCACGGTATAGGTTCCGGAGGTGGTTACGGTAATAGTCTGTGTGGTTTCACCCGTGTTCCACAGGAAAGTAGCATCGCCAGGATTTCCGCCAATTATTTCGGCAGTAATATCATAGCTTTGTGCCTCACAAAGTTCTTGGTCTCCGCCAAGATCTACTGTAAAGGAGCCTATTCTTGTTACGGTAACATCATCTGTTTCAGTAACCACATCGCCATTACAGTTAGTGTAAACAGCTTGGGCGGTATAAACGGTTGTTGTTTCTGTTGGGCAAACATTTATAGTTGGATCAGTTCCGATAACTGTTCCTGTTGAATCCAGCCAAGAAAAAACAACATTTGAAGCGCCATCTGGCGTAAATCTCCAAGCTTCGTTTGAAGCTGCCCAATCTCCGGTGTTTCTTCCAGGAGCAGTATAGCCTGTGGTCCCGTTTTGGTTTTGGATTCCCAATACGGCATTTCCATCATTCCAGGTACAACCGCTCGGTCTGTCTTGTACATACACTTCCACCACATTTGTGGTTTCATAAATAACTATTTGGGAAGTAAGGGAAAGGTTAGGACAGGCTGACCCAAAGTAAGGAATGTCAGGAAAGTTAACTACCATGGTTCGGCAAGGAGATTCTCCAAAAACGGTCCAATTTATTACACCAGAGCCTCCTACGGATGGGTCAACATCCATATAAGGTCCAAAGATAGTTGTGAAAAATAAGTTGGGACTGGGAATAGGATCATCAAAAGACCAATCACAATAACCACCAGGAGGATTGTTTGCCAAATCAAATGAAACCACGGCGTTGGAACCAATAACCATTTGAGTATAGGTTTGGCCAAAAAAACAGAAGTCAAAAGGTAGTTGGATAGCATCAGACCAAATGTCATCTGTATTTACAGATACAGGTGTTCCTCCTGTAAATGGGAAAGGAGGATCATATGGAATAGAAGAAACAGCATAACTAGTGGTTTCCCCAGTGTCAAGAAAACTTGCTGTAAGGTCTGTACATGGCTCGCCACAATCCAGCTCCACATCATCTCCAGCATTTACATTTGGACATCCTGGACCTTGTGCAAATGAAGAAAAAGAAAGCAAGAGAAAACTAAAAAGTACAAGTGTGTGCGGTCTAAAGTTGACTTTAAAAAAATGACGGCAACTTTGTAAAAAGAGAGGTAATTTTTTATTCATAAAGTTTTAATTGGTGGTTATTATAATTGATATTCTGTTAACTTTTTTTTAACATCGAAATATAAGAAAATTTATACTTTTTAAAAATATTAAAAGAGATTTAAAAAATGTAAAGGGTTACTGCTTGAACATTTTTAATATTTAAGTATGAAAGCATGTTAATTGCTTGTAAAGTACAAAAAACACTTGCCAAGTGTTTTGTACCTTTACCCTATAAATTACTTTATGATAGAGCAAACGGACATTTCTTACGAAAAAACAGTATTAATCGGACTGATTACAAAATTTCAGGACGAAGAAAAATCTGAAGAATACCTTGATGAACTTGAATTCTTGGCATATACCGCTGGGGGAGAGGTTTTAAAACGCTTTACCCAAAAAATGGATGTGCCCAATCCGAAAACTTTTATAGGAACCGGAAAGTTGGAGGAAGTGAAAAATTTTGTGGAAGAAAACGGGGTGGGTGTGGTTATTTTTGATGATGAACTATCACCGGGCCAACAAAAAAACATCCAAAAAGAGTTGGATTGCAAAGTGTTGGACCGCACCAACTTGATTCTAGATATTTTTGCCCAAAGAGCACAAACAAGTTATGCGCGAACCCAAGTTGAACTTGCTCAATACCAATATCTGCTGCCCCGTCTTGCGGGAATGTGGACCCACTTGGAACGCCAGCGTGGAGGTATCGGGATGCGCGGCCCGGGGGAAACGGAAATTGAAACGGACAGACGTATTGTTCGTGACCGTATTGCATTGCTAAAAGATAAGTTGAAGAAAATTGACCGCCAAATGGAGGTACAACGCGGTAACCGTGGCGCTTTGGTTCGTGTGGCTTTGGTAGGTTATACAAATGTGGGAAAATCTACGTTGATGAACGTGATTAGCAAAAGTGACGTTTTTGCAGAAAACAAACTTTTTGCAACGCTGGATACCACCGTTCGGAAAGTGGTTATAGGGAATCTTCCTTTTTTACTTACAGACACGGTTGGCTTTATCAGAAAATTACCGACACAACTTGTGGAATCTTTTAAAAGTACTTTGGATGAGGTACGTGAAGCAGATTTGTTGTTGCACATTGTGGATATTAGTCACCCCTCTTTTGAACATCATATAGATTCGGTAAATAAAATTCTGGAAGAAATTGGCAGCGCCGATAAACCCACAATTATGGTTTTCAACAAAATTGACGTTTACGAAGCTGAAGAAATAGAGGAAGACGATTTAATGACTGAAAAAACCAAAGCCCATTACACCTTGGAAGAATGGAAACAAACCTGGATGGCAAAACTGAATGGGGACGCTATTTTCATTTCGGCATTGAACAAAGAAAATTTTAATGAATTCAGAAAACTGGTTTATGAAAAAGTGAAGGAAATTCACACCACTCGTTTTCCTTATAATAGCTTTCTATATGATGAATATAAGGAAGAGGAGTAATATTTTCTAACTGTTCGCATTAAATAATTTGTTATAATTTAATTTGCTTAACTTTCGTACATTAAATTATTCAAATTCTGCTATTTATGCGAATCAATCAAACCATCTTGATTATTTGCTTTCTGTGGATTCCTGCCACACACGCCCAGCAATCTTTAATTGACAGCCTTGAAACGGTGATAAACAAAAACTCCCGCGATTTTGAAATGGCCGCCGCCCTCAATAAAATTGCGGGAGTTTACAGTAAGCGTGATATTGAAAAAGCGCTAAACTATGCTTGGCGTGCAAAAGCACTTTCTAAAACACTGAGCAATGATAAATCATTGTCCACAAGCTATGCAATTTTAGCAAATATTCATAAAAACACCTCACAACGGGATAGTACGGAATTTTATTTGAACGGATTAAAAGTTCTAGCTTCCAATGCAAATGAAGCTGATTGGAATCACATCAACCAAATTTACAATGCTACAACCGGTCTTTATTACAACAATATTGGACAATCCAAAGAAGCGTTACCCTATCTACTGAAAGGTTATGAATACTCCAAAAAAATTGGAAACAAAGAAGAAATTTATGGGCAAGCCATCAATTTGGGAAATTGTTATTACAAATTTGCCGATTACAAAAAAAGCCTTGAATACCATTTTATAGCCTTAAAGGGATTCGAAAGCACCAACAATAAGGCGGGACAATCATTTTGCTATAACAATATTTCAAATTGTTATTATCAAATGAACCGTTATAACGAATCCATTTCTTATCTGAAAAAATCAGTGAAATTGAAGAAGGAATTGGATGATAAACGAGGCTTAGCAAATGCTGAACAGAACTTGGGAAATAATTATATGGGGCTGGAAGATTTGGTTCGGGCCGAAAAACATTTCAAAAATGCCATTGCAATAAACAAGGGATTGGATAACACCCCGGCATTGATCACCAATTATTTCAACATTGGGCGTATGTATTCTGAAAAAGATCCGCAAACGGCAATTTCTTATTTTAATAAAGGCAGAAAACTAGCCATAAAAAATGAGGACACGGAAATGATTACAAAAATTGATCTTGAAATATTTGCAAGTAAAACCACCAACGAAAAGCAATTGCAAAATGAATTAAATGCAATTGAAAATGTAAAGGAGTTTAGAGAAGCTGGAAAAAAAAGGGATGAAGCTGAAGGATATAAAAATTTAGCCGATTATTATACTCAAAATAACCAATTTGATAAAGCACTGGAATACACCAATAAGTATCACGAATTAAGAGATAGCTTAAAGGGTAATGAAATATTGGCACAATTCAAGACAATTGAGGAACAATACAACAAAGAGAAAAACGAAAAACAAATTATGCTTCTCCAAAAAGACCAAGCAATCAATGAGCAAAAACTCAACCGTCAACGTTTTTTAATGATCATTTTTGGGTTGATAATAATTTTTACGGCAGTGGGCATCTATAATTTTATTAATAGGAATAGACTAAAACAGCAAATGCAGGAACTTGAACTTCGCAACCGAATTGCAGCCGATCTTCATGATGAGGTGGGCAGTTCGCTCAGCAGTATTTATATGCTGAGCCAAATGGCTGGGAAAACCCAATTTGACACCAAAGGTGATATTTTGGATGTAATTAGAACAAATTCAAAAGAAACCATGGAACGTATGGGCGATATTGTGTGGATGATAAAACCCAATGCCAACGAAGGTGAAGGCCTTAAATATCGAATGGAACGTTTTGTAAACGATATCTGTAACAGCCAGAATATTAAGTGTAGTTTTTCTGCCGAAAATTTAAATGAAGTGAAACTTAGCATGAAACAAAAGAAGAATATGTACCTAATATTTAAGGAAGCAGTAAACAACGCGATAAAGTATTCACAAACCAAAAAATTAGACATAAAAATAATGCAACAAGGCAAACAGCTAGAAATGGTTATTAAGGATTTTGGAAATGGTTTTGATGAAAAAATAGTTTTAAAAGGAAATGGACTGGAAAATATGAAAAACCGCGCTACGGATTTGAAAGGAAATCTTCGACTTACCTCACTCCCGAAGCATGGAACTGAAATACATCTTAGCTTTCCACTTGGCTGAAAATATCCCCCATTTTAGGTATTGATAAGTTTTGCAAACTGAAGTAATATTGAAACAAATGAGTAAGACAGTGAACGTAGTCATTTTTGAGGATAACAGGCATCTTCGCGAGAGTCTGCAATTTCTTTTGAACCTTACTCCCGACTATCACTGTTTGGCTGCTTACCCTAATTGTAACAATCTTTTAGAGAATTTAAAGGGAAAGGACTGCGATATTTGTTTAATGGATATTGAAATGCCTGGTATCTCAGGAATTGAAGCTACACGGATCATCAAAAAAAAATTACCACAAATAAATGTTTTGATACAAACCGTTTTTTCTGATGATGACTCTATTTTTAAAGCTATCTGTGCGGGTGCTTCGGGTTATATTTTAAAAACTACCACTCCAGATGAATATATTGAAGCATTGAACGATGTGCAAAGTGGCGGCGCTCCAATGACGCCGAGTATTGCAAAAAGAGTTTTGCAGCTTTTCAAAGGAAACGTGCAATTGCCTTCAACTGAAGAATACAACCTTACCGAAAAAGAAAAACAGGTACTACAAAAATTAACCGAAGGTAAAAGCTATAAAATGATAGCTGATGAACTGTCTATTTCCGTAGAAACCATCAAAACACATATTAAAAACATCTACACGAAGCTTCATGTGCATTCGGCGCCGGAAGCCGTGGCCAAAGCCATTCAAGAACGAATAGTGTAATTTTCATTATTCATTCGCCATTATTTTTTCTTCCCACTTAATAAAACTCCCCCATTCTCGGTATTGTATTGTTTGTTAAATGGTTACAATTTTATACTGAAATTTAAAAACTAAAATATTTAATCAACTAACAAAACCATCACAATGAAAAACTTAAAATTAATCGCTGTATTTATTGTAACAATCATTTTTTTAAATTGCTCAGAAAACAAAAACAGTAGCAATGACGAACAGGAAATAAGGAATCTTATTGCACTATATGATGAAGCTGCCATGAAAAACGACATCGGTTTTTATGAAACGAATTTGGCTTCAGATTACCAAATAGCTACTTCTGAAGGCAGTTTTATAAATAAAGAATCCTCATTACAATTTATGAAGGAAGAAATGGAGAACCCTTCCTATAAATTAATTTCCTTAAAAAGCGACAGTGTTCAAGTCCATTTTATTGGAAATGCTGCAGTTGTTTCGGGAAAATGGCTCTCAACTACACAAGCTTTGGATGATCCCAATCCTGTGATGCACAATGATGAGGGACGCTATACATCTATTCTTGAAAAAAGAGATGGAAAATGGATGATGGTTTCAGAACACGTAAGCGATAAACCGCACAATAAAAGTGATTTGGAAAAAGAACTAAAAGCAGCAAGTGAAAGTTATGATAAAGGGGTGCTAACAAAAGACAAGGTACTTTTTGATGGTTTATTTGCCGATGATTACGCAGCTACAGGAAGAGAAGGTAGATTAACCAATAAGCAAGAGGATATAGACCAAATAATGTCTTCAGATCTTGTAATTCTAACTTCAAATACTGACGATAAAAACTTCCGTATTTACAGAAACACAGCCGTTGAAACTGGAAAGTTTTCATCAACAGGCTCTTATAAAGGGAAACCATTTTCAGAAACAGGAAGATATACAACCACTTGGTTATATCGTGATGGAAAATGGAAAATTGTTGCTGACCATACCTCCCCAATACCAGATTCTAAATAATATTCAGCCAAAGTTGAGTCGAAATTTCAACACTCTAAAAACATTATAAATGAAAAAATTCATTTTAATAATATTGATTATATCGGTCTTCAGTTTCAGAAGCTTTGCTCAAGATAATCAAATTATTGTGTTAGTAAAGTATAAAGCACTTACTGAAAAAAGTAGTGAAGCAATTTCAAATTTGAATTCCTTAATTGAACAAGTAAAAGGCGAAAATCACTTTGTGAAGATTGTAATGCACGTCGACCCAAGCGATAGTACAAATATCCTCCTCTATGAAGAATGGGATAATGAGAACTATTATAAAAATGAACATATGAAAACTCCACACATTCAGAAATTCGTAATGGACTCACGTGGGTTTTTAGCCGGTCCGCCAGAAATTACCTTTTGGAGATTAGAAGAAACGTTTTAAAAATTTTATAAAATTCAGCACAATGATCAGATTAATTTCTATTGCAGCTATTTTTAGCCTTTCAGCTATGGGTTTTTCCCAGGTGGGCATTGGCACGGTAACGCCCGAAGCCCAATTGGATATCCGTTCCACAAACCAAGTAAATCCCGAAAATAATGATGGTATTTTAATTCCAAAAATTGATGAATTTCCTGCAACTTTTCCAACTGTCGCTCAAGATGGTATGATGGTTTTTGCAACTGGCATCGGGAGTGTTTCAAAAGGATTTTATTATTGGGATGATTCAATAACTGATTGGGTGCCAATTGCTACAGGAAATGGAGGCGGACATGACTGGTATGAAGTAAGCACAATAACAGCACCTAGTAGTATCAATGATAGTATTTATACCTATGGAAATGTTGCTATCGGGAAAAACACCGCAGCTTATAAGTTGGATATTTTTGAAGATACTGCAGATAGTGCAGCTTATATAAATATAGCAGGAGCTTCTAATAATCCCGTTAGTGGATTGACTACAGAAATCACAAACACCGGAGATGGAGACCAGCGCGGCGTGTATACTATTTTGAATTCGACAGGAATTGGAAATCATTTTGGAGTTTTAAATACATTATCGGGTAGTGGCAGTGGCTTCAAACAGGGAATTCGAAATGAATTATCTGGCGCCAGTGATGGATCACAAACAGGTACTAGAAATTTAATTACTAATTCGGGGAATGGGACGCATTGGGCAGTTCTTAATACACTTAGTGGAACTGGTACGGGTAATCACATTGGTACCCAAAATACTTTTTCAGATACTGGTTCAGGATTTCATACGGGATTTTATAGCACTTTTTCTGAAGGTACAGGTATCTTAACAGGAAATTGGACCGAATTTGCCGGAAACATTGGCAGTAGCACTTCAAATCAAATTGCCGCATACAATAGTTATTTTGCGGGAGGTGATGGAATTTTGGCAGGTTCATATACCGATATTCGAAGTAGTGTTACTGGAAATGGAACACAATACGGATCATTTTTGAACAATTCAAGTTCGGGTTCAGGAACACATTATGGAATACGAAACCAGCTCACAGGAACTGGTACAGGAGACCAAGAAGGTGTTTCCACACTTATTTCAAATTCAAATGACGCCAACCATTTCGGACTCAATACCCGACTTAATGGTACGGGAAGTGGTACGCATATTGGGGCACAGTTTTCAATGTCGAACACTGGAAGCGGTTTTCATACTGGAGTTTACAGCACATTTACCGAAGGCACGGGAATCTTAACAGGAAATTGGATCGAATTTGGTGGAAATGTGGGTAGCAGTACTTCAAATCAGATAGCTAGTTACAATAGCTATTTTGAAGGAGGTAATGGTATTTTGGCGGGGACATATACCGATATAAGAAACACTGTTACAGGAACAGGCTCACAATATGGCTCCTATTCCACCAATTCAAGTCCAGGTGGTGGTACTCATTACGGTTCTGAAAATGTTTTAGGAGGAACAGGAACGGGGGAACAATATGGTGTTTACAATACTATTTCAAATACAGGAGATGCAACCCAAACGGGGGTTCATAATATTTTATCCGGCACAGGAAGTGGAGCCCATATAGGTGCATTCAATACTTTTAATAACGGCACCGGAAACCTAACAGGCAATTGGACAGAATTTGGTGGAACTCTTGGCGATGGCAATCAAATATGCGCCTATAACAGTTATTTTTCAGGAGGCAATGGAATTTTGGCTGGCGCGTATACAGAAATCAGAAATTCAGTTTCTGGAACTGGAATTCACTATGGCAATTTTACTTCAAATGATAGTCCTGGAGGAGGGATTCATTATGGCAACTATAATTCATTATCAGGAACTGGAACCGGAGCAAAATACGGTTCATACAATACCATACCAGCCGCTACAGGAGGTACGCATTATGGGGTTTATTCAGATGTGCAAAAAGTGGGAAGTTATGCAGGATATTTTGTGGGCAATATGCTAGGAAGTAGAAGGTTGGAGTTAACAGCTGCCACAGATGCTTCAGGAACTGTCGGCAGTGGTGTCTTGGAAATAGGCGGAAGTTTACGTATTGATGGTAATGAAATTATAACCAATACTAATACTACCTTAAATTTGCAAAATGGTAATAATGGGGATTTACGGATAGATGGAACCACAATGGTTGTAGATGCCACAAATAATCGCGTAGGAATTGGTATTGTACCTGGTTATGATTTACATATTAAACAATCAGATATTACAGAGGCTAGTACTGCAGGATTAACATTAGAGGATTCATCCAACACAGATAAATGGAAGATATATCATTCAGGACTTTTTTTATCATTTGCTGAAAATGGTGTGCGAAGAGGGTATATTACAAACGGTACAGGCGCCTACATAGCAACTTCGGATAGAAGACTTAAGAAACAAGTTATACCAACTAGAGAGGTTGTTTCAAAATTAAAAAATCTCACGGTTTATAATTACCTCTACAAGGATCAAGGCGAGAACGCAAAGGAAACCATAGGTTTTATGGCGCAAGATGTGCAGCCTTTATTTCCAGAATTAGTTGAAACGGATGAAGATGGTTATTTAGGACTAAATTATTCAGGATTTGGCGTAATCGCCGTCAAAGCCATCCAAGAACAACAAACAGAAATAGAATTGTTAAAACAGCAACTCGAAGAACAGAAAGCTGAGCTTTTGGAACTACGAAATTTAATAATTGGAAAACAGTAATTAGTACATGTAGAGGAGCGTGTATTTTTCAGAAAGACCGTTTGCGTAATGTAAACGGTCTTTTCATTTTTCTGTTCTTGTTTTTAGTCCCCCATTTTCGGTATTGCGTTGATTTAAAAATAGTCGCAATTTTATTTTAGAAATTAAAACGAGAATCAACAATTAATGCAAACTATTATGGCAAAGAAAATTGTAATTAAACGAGAGGACAGTTCCAAGAAAGTAAAAATCTTGAATGAACGACCAAAAATAGAAATAGTTACAGAAAAAAAGAAAGAGGCGGATAAGGAAAAAGAAATGATTTATAAAAAGTATAGAGTTACTTGGAATAAAGTAATAAATACGGTGAATGATGATGGAAGCCCGTCTTCAGAATTAAGGGTGTTTGTGCGAATTATGGCTTTTGGCGCTTTGGGGAGGCCTATTATGGACAGTGAGGGCAAGAACAGAGAGATTTTGGAGTGGGAAAAATTGCCATCAGCTGCTCGCAAGATCATCCCAAAACCTTGGACTTTTATAGAAGGTAGTAGTGAAAATCCTTTGGAGTTAAAACAAGGGGCAAGCTGGACAGAAAATAAAAAAATTGATTTTAAAATTCCTATAAAAATAAAAAACGCAAAAATTTGTATTTGGGTAGATGCAATGGAATATGATTTGGGTAACAATGCCGATGATTTTTATCAAGAAAATACTTGGGTACGAAGGGTAAGTGAAATCCCAAAGAAAATCTCTCCCGAAATTGTAATTAGGGAAGGAGCAGCACGGTTAACTTTTAAATTTACTATTTCACCCATAAAATAAATAAACCTGCCAGATTTTTAAAAATCTTGGCAGGTTTATATTTTAAAGTTTACGATTTTAGAATCCGTAAGTCACCCCAACGCCCAACGCCTCACGAATCTGGAAACCTTGCACGGCGTTGTCATCATAAATTGCCTGAAAGGTAAAATTTGAGGAGATATATTTGTTCACCTTCATTACAAGATTAAAAGTATAATCAACATCAACATTTTGTGGATCTTCAAGGTAATTTGAATATAAATTTAAAATGTTTTCTGCGGAAATGTTCGCCATAATATCAAACTTAGCATACCCAGAAAGAGAAGCACCAAACTCAAAGCGGCTGCTTTCATTGGCGTCAACCCCAAAGTATTTATTTTCATTATAGGCATCCAAAGCACCCGGTATAGATTCATTTACAGCAGTAAAATCCTTGTCAACAAGTATAAATTTTACAGTGGCAGGAGAAACATTCACATAAAGATTGTCGCTTTTTTTCCAAAGTACACCAGGGCCAAACTGAATATAAGCGGGTGAAAGAAAATGTGTGGTTTCTGTACGATAACCCTCATCTGATGGATTAAGGTCTTCATTAAATTCATAACCTGGAGCAAACTGGGTTTTGAAGTTCAAAAACAATGATTTGTACCAGTTGCTTTCTTTTATCTGTTTCCCCAAAATGGAGTTAAGTTCCAAACGGTCATTTGTTTTACGGGAATATTTATCATCCTTGTTTTTGGTGATACCGTATTCACCAATTAATCTGTTGTCCCAAGAAATTTTGTCGTGTCTATAATTAAAATCATAAGACAATGAAAGGTTTCCTGAATAATTTGAAGTTCCACCACCGGTCCATTCGTGGTTAAATGCGGCCTGGTTGAACAACAAAGAAATGTTTCCGGCACGAGTCCAACCATTAGGAATAGAATCTTTTGGAGTTTCTTCTTGGCCAATTATTGACAAAGGCGCAGTAAAAAGAACTGCGAGAAGTAAAAGTTTTTTCATCTTTATAAGGGTTTTGTTTTTGCAAAAGTACTTACTCTTTTGAATATGTGGCAACGACAGAGCCAAAACAACACTTTTTTTTATGAATTCTTACTTTGAAATTTAAGTGTTCCTACTTTTTTTTAAAAAGTGGAACAGAAGAACAAGCCTCACCATACATAATGCTTTTTGCGACAGGCTGAAGTTTTTGCGCCAAAAGAACATAAGCATTCTGCGGAATAGGTTTATGGGCACAACCTTTAATAATTACAGGCTTGTCTTTATATTCTGAAATATCTATATTCTGAAGTAGCTCTGCAAAAAGAATGCTTTCAAGTTCTTCTAAATTACCCACAGTAACTTTCTTGGCGAAAGGTGCTAAATGAAGCGATAAAAGTAAATATGCCCAACCCGGAACAATCGCATCTGTGCTGCAAAAAAGCGCCACGAATTTATCGTGATATTGACTCCAATCCTGCTTCATTGCGTTTTCCCGAAAGTCATTTTCACGAAGTACAATGCCTTCCATAAGCCATTGCGAAATATCAAAAGTAACCCTTTCTCCTTTTGGATAGATTTCTTCAAGGTCAAAGGTTACAAGTTTGCTATTCGCTACGCGATTTACTATTTCTTCCAAAAAAAATTATTTAGTTACTGAGTTATTTATTGCTGCCAACTGCTACTGAGCGCTATTAAAGCATTCCGAGCTCCAGCCTTGCTTCATCACTCATCAGCTCTTGGCTCCAAGGTGGGTCGAAAGTTATTTCTACTTCGGCGTCTTTTACCATTTTCATGGACTTTACCTTGTCTTCTACCTCCATTGGCAAACTTTCTGCTACTGGGCAGTTTGGCGTGGTAAGGGTCATCAATATTTTTACTTCACGATCTTCGTTTATAAAAACGTCGTAAATAAGTCCGAGTTCATATATGTCCACAGGTATTTCCGGATCGTATATGGTTTTTATAACTTCTATTATTTTTTCGCCAAGCTCGGCCATGTCTATTTCCGTATCTGCTTCCATTTGTTTAATTTTTAAGTTGTGTTTGGTATGCCAACGCATACATTTTCATTTGCTTTATCATTGAAACCAAACCGTTTGCCCGAGTAGGTGAAAGATGTTCCTTCAAACCTATTTCATCAATAAAATCAGTGTTTGCATCCAGTATGGCCTGTGGTTTTTGGTTTGAAAAAACGCGCACCAACACTGCAATAATTCCCTTTGTAATAATAGCATCGCTATCTGCGGTAAAAATGATTTTACCATCTTTCATTTCAGAATTGAGCCATACTTTGCTTTGGCAACCTTTTATGAGTTTGTCATCTTTCTTTAAATTTTCGTCAATTAAAGGAAGCGATTTACCCAAGTCTATCATATATTCATAGCGCTGCATCCAGTCTTCAAACATTGAAAACTCCTCTATCAATTCTTCCTGTATTGCTTCAATGGTCATTTTCTTAGTTGTTTATGTCTTTTGAAGCTTTAAGAACGGGGCTTCTATCGGTTTTGGAATAGAGGGTAAGTATATTGTTTTCCAACGAATAAGATCCTGTGTTGTTCAAAGCATCTAAAAAGTCTCTTTCGGTTTTCATAATATTTTTGTCCATACACATCTTTTCACTTACTGCAAGTTGACCAAAATTGATTGCGTAAAGATCAATGGTGTAATTGCCAAAGACAGAATTGCAACCTGTAGTTCCTCGGAAGGAGTTGTCCAAAGCAGACATAGTGAAGGTAGGGTTCTCAGTATTGGCTAATTTCTTGCCGTTGATTGATGCTACGGTATAACTTCCCGTTAACTGGACACTTCCCGCAACATCTATTACTTTCTTGGTTTCATCGCAACTTGTGAAGATTACTGTAAAAATCAATAGGGATAATGTGGCTAATGTTTTCATAATTGTTTTGTTTAAAAGTTTGAAAATCAAAGTTCAAGTTTTCAATTATAGCTATTGGTCAACTTAACATCATTTTAGCTTTTTTTACTGCGTTTACCAAAGCATCTACTTCTTCCAAAGTGTTATAAAAAGCAAAGGAAGCACGCACGGTTCCTGGAATTTTATAAAAATCCATAATGGGTTGTGCGCAATGGTGGCCGGTTCTAACGGCAATTCCCAATTTATCGACAATCGTCCCAATATCGTATGGATGGATGCCCTCAATATTGAAAGATACAACCGAAGTTTTATTTGGACCAGTTCCGTAAATTTTTAAACCTGATATTTCCAACAGTTTTTCCGTTGCGTATTTTAAAAGTTCGTTTTCATGTTTTTCAATGACTCCAAAACCGATTGCGTTTAGATAGTCAATAGCAGCTCCAAAAGCAATACCGCCACAAATGTTGGGCGTTCCCGCTTCAAATTTATGTGGAAGTCCTGCGTAAGTGGTTTTTTCGAAAGTCACTTCTGCAATCATTTCGCCACCGCCCTGATAAGGCGGGAGCTTGTTGCCCCATTCCTCTTTCATATAAAGAACGCCAACACCCGTTGGGCCACACATTTTATGGGCTGATGTTACGTAGAAATCTATATCAAGCTTTTGAAGATCGGGTTTTATATGCGAACAGGATTGTGCACCATCAACAAGTACTGCCGCTCCAAAACCATGCGCTTTTTCAATAATTTTAGCAATTGGGTTTATAGTTCCCAATGCGTTTGAAATGTGGTTTACAAAAACCAATTTCGTTTTTTTGGAAAGCAATTTTTCATATTCTGAAAAAATCAAAACACCTTCCTCGTTCATCGGAATAACTTTCAAAACAGCTCCCGTTTTTTCACAAAGCATTTGCCACGGCACAATATTGCTATGGTGCTCGAGAGCAGAAACGATGACTTCATCGCCTTTTTTCAATATTTCAGAAAAACCGTTTGCAACCAGATTTATTCCTTGGGTTGTACCTGCGGTAAAAATGATTTCGTAGGCTTCCTTCGCATTAAAATGTTTCTGGATTTTTTTACGCGCAGCTTCATAAGCATCCGTAGCTTCTTGTGAAAGCGTATGGACACCGCGATGGATGTTTGCGTTGTAATTGCTGTAATAATCTACAATGCTGTCAATAACCTGCTGGGGTTTTTGTGAAGTTGCAGCATTGTCCAAATACACCAGAGGATAACCATTTACCTTTCGGGAAAGGATGGGGAAATCTTCTCGGATTTTTTGGACATCAAAGGACATAAAAGAAATTTTAAAGCTCAAACCCCAAACTAACCCCAATTTTATTGGCAATAAGTTTATTGATTCTAACTTTTAATTCTGGAATTTTTACACTTTCCAAAACGGTATTTGCAAAAGCGTACATCAATAATGCCTTGGCTTCTTTTAAACCAATGCCGCGGCTTCGCAAGTAAAATAATGCATCTTCGTCAAACTGACCGATGGTGCAACCATGCGAGCATTTCACATCGTCTGCAAATATTTCCAACTGTGGTTTGGCATTAATTGTCGCTTTATCGTCGATCAAGATGTTGTTGTTCTGTTGAAAAGCATCCGTTTTTTGGGCATCTTTTTCAACAATTATCTTTCCATTGAAAACGCCTGTGGAAGATTCAGCAAAAAGTCCTTTGTAATCTTGGTGGCTTTCGCAGTTTGGCGCAATGTGATGAACCAAGGTATTATGATCCACGTGTTGTTTGCTTTCAAGAATGGTTATTCCTTTTAAAGTGGAATCACAATGTTCGCCATTTTGATAAAAGTTGAGGTTGTTGCGAACCAAGTTTCCACCAAAAGCGAAAGTATGCACGCGGCAAACTGTATCGCGCTGTTGTGAAATATAGGTATTGTCAATCAAAGAAGCGGTTGCTTCATCGGTTTGAATTTTGTAATAATCAACATAAGCGCGCTTTTCCGCAAAAATTTCGGTAACCGAATTGGTGAGAACTTCATTGCTGGAAAGACTTTGGTGACGCTCAATTATTTGAACGTGTGCGTTTTCTCCAACAACAATCAAGTTTCTGGGCTGAAGGAACATAGAAGCTTCATTTCCAGTTGAAAAATTGATTATTTCAATAGGTTTTTCAACTTCTTTATGCGCAGGAATATGAATGTAAGCCCCTTCTTTTGTGAAAGCTGTATTTAGGGCAGTTAAACTATCGCTCTTTGCAGCTTTATTAAAATAGGTTTCAATAATTGGTTTGTATTTGCTTTTGTTCAAAGCTGAAGACATCAAGCAAACATCCAGCGTATCATGCGTGGTTTCTGAAAGGAAAGAATTGTAAACTCCATCCACAAAAACAAGTTTGTAGGTGTCAATTTCATGAAGAAAATACTTGCGAACGTTTTTCAGTTCTACATTTCGCTCTTTGTTTGAATATACGCTGTAATCATTTTTCAGCAAAGAATTGAGCGAAGTGTATTTCCAGGCTTCTTCTTTTTTAGATGGAAATCCTTTTTCCTCAAAGATTTTTATAGCGGTGTTGCGAATATCATGCAATGGAGAATCAAACTCCAAATAATCTTCGAGAGCAATGTATGATGATAATAATTTGTCTTTAAAACTCATTTTTTTCAATTCAGAATTCAGAATTCAGAATTCAGAATTCAAGTTAACCTTGAACTTTAAATCGTGAATTTTGAATTGTTTAAACCAATTCTTCCTTAATCCAGTCGTAACCCTTTTCTTCTAGCTCGTAAGCCAATTCCTTGGTGCCGGATTTCACTATTTTTCCATTCATCAATACGTGAACAAAATCTGGAACTATATAGTCCAAAAGACGTTGATAATGAGTAATTACAACTACTGCATTGTCTTCGCTTTTAAGTTTATTCACGCCGTTGGCTACAATTTTTAATGCATCAATATCCAATCCAGAATCTGTCTCGTCAAGAATTGCCAGTTTGGGCTCCAGCATTGCCATTTGGAAAATTTCGTTGCGCTTTTTTTCACCACCTGAAAAGCCTTCGTTCAAGGAACGTGAAAGAAATTTGCGATCTATTTCCAGCATATCGGCTTTTTCCTTTATCATTTTAAGCATTTCTGAAGCCGGCATATCTTCTTCTCCTTTGGCTTTACGCGTTTCGTTAATTGCTGTTTTAATGAAATTTGTCACAGAAACGCCTGGAATTTCTACGGGATATTGGAACGAAAGGAAGATGCCTTTATGTGCTCTTTCTTCTGGATCTAATTCCGAAATATCCTCATTCTCAAAAGTGATGTAACCTCTGCTTACTTCATATTCGTCTTTACCGGCCACTACCGATGCCAAAGTGCTTTTTCCGGAACCGTTAGGCCCCATTATAGCGTGGACTTCGCCTGCTTTCACTTCAAGATTGATACCTTGCAGTATATCTTTGCCTTCAAATCCAGCATATAAATCTTTAATTTTTAACATCTTAATTTTTCTTTTCTGTTTCGTTTAATTTAATGTCTACTTCGGAAGGTTTATCAGCAACCCTCATAATCTCTTTGATTGTTATTATCTCTTCCCATTCACTTTCTTTGTCAGTGTTTTTGGAAACTACCCCTTTAACAATGACGCCAACCATGTCATAATCGTTCTTTTTAATTAATGCTACCTGTTTTGAAAGTCCTTCCGAAAGTAAGTCTCGCTTAACGCCATAAATGTAATTAGGCCCCATAAGCACCAAGGCTCCGTCTGAACTGATAAAATCTCCTTTATAAGCTTGGATCTTTTCTACATTTTCAATAGGTGTTTCTTCAATTTCAGTGTTTTTTTCTTCGGAATTTTTACAAGAAAAGATTGCAACTGAAAGCATTAATAACAAAATAATTCTTTTCATAATTGATAGTTGATTTTAAGTTTGTTTAATATTTAAAGACCCTTCGACTGCGCTCAGGGTGACATTTTATTCATTAACCTACTGAGCCTTCAAGACTTATTTCCAATAATTTTTGTGCTTCCACGGCAAACTCCATTGGCAGTTTGTTCAACACTTCTTTGCTGAATCCGTTTACTATCAAAGCGATGGCTTTTTCAGTATTTATACCGCGTTGGTTGCAATAAAAAATTTGGTCCTCGCCAATTTTACTGGTGGTAGCTTCATGTTCTATTTGCGCGGTTTTGTTTTTTACCTCAATGTATGGGAAAGTGTGAGCGCCACAACTGTTGCCCATCAACAATGAATCACATTGCGAAAAATTACGCGCATTATCTGCATTTGGCATAATTTTCACCAATCCACGATAGCTGTTTTGCGATTTTCCAGCTGATATACCCTTGGAAATAATTGTGCTTCGGGTGTTTTTCCCGATGTGGATCATTTTGGTCCCTGTATCTGCCTGCTGAAAGTCATTTGTAACTGCAATGGAGTAAAATTCACCAATGGAATTATCGCCTTTCAGCACACAACTCGGGTATTTCCAGGTTACGGCACTTCCGGTTTCCACTTGGGTCCACGAAATTTTCGCTCTGTTTTCGCAAATACCTCTTTTAGTTACAAAATTATAGACTCCGCCTTTTCCATTTTTATCACCCGGGTACCAGTTTTGTACTGTTGAATATTTAATTTCGGCATCGTCCAAAGCAATCAATTCTACCACTGCGGCGTGCAATTGGTTTTCGTCACGGCTTGGGGCGGTGCAACCTTCCAAATAACTTACGTAGCTTCCTTCATCAGCAATTACGAGGGTTCTTTCAAATTGTCCCGTTCCTGCTTGATTTATTCTGAAATAGGTAGAAAGCTCCATTGGGCAGCGAACTCCCTTTGGGATGTAGCAAAATGAACCATCACTAAAAACAGCGCTGTTCAATGCTGCGTAAAAATTGTCACGCTGTGGCACAACTGTTCCCAAGTATTTTTTTACTAATTCTGGATGTTCCTTTATCGCTTCAGAAATGGAGCAGAAAATAATTCCTTTTTCCGCCAATGTTTTTTTGAAAGTGGTTGCAACGGAAACAGAATCCATTACAATATCAACTGCAACCCCAGCTAGTTTCTTTTGTTCGTCCAAAGAAATTCCTAGTCTTTTGAAGGTGTCCAAAAGTTCTGGATCTACATCATCAATACTGTCGTACTTTGGTTTTTTGTTTGGTGCAGAATAATAGGAAATGTTTTGAAAATTTGGTTTTTCGTAATTCACATTTGCCCAATCCGGTTCCGCCATTTCCAACCAATAACGGTAAGCCTCCAAGCGCCATTCGGTCATCCATTCTGGCTCTTCTTTCTTTTTGGAAATAGCACGAACTATGTCTTCGTTCAATCCCGCTGGAAAAGTGTCAGATTCTATATTTGTGTAGAAACCATATTCGTATTCCTTGGTTTCAAGTTCTTTTTTTAAATCGTCTTCAGTATACTTCATATTCTTCAATTCAAAGTTCAAAATTAAAAGTTCAAGGTTAAATTGGAATTTATTTAAATTTGCTTCCTTTTAATTTACTTTTTTTCAGGTAAATCATAAATCCTGCTATTTGTTTACTCAGCGCAGTTAAAGTTTCGTGATGTGTGTTAAAATCATCTTGCGTTATATATTTTCGATCTAAGATTCTATAAAGTTGAGATCTTGTTTCACCACATGATGCTTTTGCTATTGACAGAAACTGGGTAAATTCTTTGTTGCCATTTCTTTCAAATCCTTCAGCAATATTATCCATAATCGATCCAGAACTCCTATTAATTTGATCATATAATTTATAATCATTTTTAAGATTTGTTTTTTCTCTTATTTGGTAAATTTCCTGACACATCAATCGTGCTTTTTGCCAAATGTCCAAATCCTCAAATTTTTCAATTGTTGCCATGGCTTAAATTTATAATCTTCAATCAGTCTAACTTTAAATTTTAAACTTTAAACCTTGAATTTTTTATAGTGAAAAAGATTCCCCGCAACCACAAGTGCGGTTTGCGTTGGGATTATTGAAAACAAAACCTTTTCCGTTAAGCCCACCACTAAATTCCAAGGTTGTTCCCACGAGGTACAAAAAGCTCTTTTTGTCCACGGCAATTTTCACATGCTCTTCTTCAAAAAGTTTGTCGTTTTCGCCCAGGCTGTGGTCAAATTTCAGTTCGTAGCTTAAACCTGAACATCCGCCGCTTTTTACGCCCACGCGCACATAATCTACCGCAATGTTGAAACCTTCCTCGGCCATTAGTTGCGCTATCTTGGTTTTTGCACTTTCACTTACCTTAATCATATATAGATTAATTCTAAATTAGAGGGCAAATATACATCAAATAGTAATTTTAACCATACCGAAATTGGATTTTAAAACTATTGAACTATAGTTTTAAACAATAATTAACAGTGCGGTTTTATTGAGGAAATTGTAGAATTTTAAAAGGAATGAATTTTAATTGGGATCTTGAAAATCTGGGTTGTTTATAAAGGAAGGATCTGAAAGTGAAAGCAGGAAAGCTTTTAGGTCTGCTTTGTCCGATTCAGTCAAATGCACACCACCTGTTGAAACAGCTTTCATTAAAGGGTCAATAGTTCTGGAGTAAACAAGACCTTCGCTATAATGGTTTATTACGTCGTCTAAAGTTTCAAAGCGCCCATCGTGCATATAGGGTGCAGTGTAGGCAAGGTTCCGTAAAGAGGGCGACTTAAATTTCCCATCATCGTTTGGATCTCCCGTTACATTGCCCAATCCTTTATCAGTAATTATGGCGTCCAGCCCGTTGTTGTGGAAAATATTGTCGGTCCACAATGGACTAAATTCATTTCCATGACAATGAAAACAGTCCCCGCGAGCTTCATCCATAAAAATGGCAAAACCGTTAATTTCTTGAGGTGTCAAGGAGTTTTCTCCCAACAAATACCTATCAAAAGGTGAATTGGCTGAAATAAGGGTACGCTCAAACTGAGCAATCGCTTTTACTGTCAATTCCTTGGTTATATTATTGGTTCCAAAAGCTTTGTTGAAAAGTTCGGGATATGCATTACTGCTTTGCAAGCTTGCCACTGCATTCTCCCAGGTATTGTGCATTTCTATTGGATTGGTAACAGGGTCCAATGCTTGTTTTTCCAAACTAATGGCCCGACCGTCCCAAAAGAATTTTTCATTTGTGTTCCACGCCATATTGTAGAGTGGCATAGAATTGCGATTGCCTTCTAAACCGTCAATACCAATACTGAATCTATTGGGGTCTGAAAATGAATTGCTCGGTTTATGGCAGGAAGCGCAAGCCTGCGTGCCATCACCCGAAAGAATTGGATCGTAAAATAATTTTCTTCCCAATGCTATTCCTTCCACTGTTTGTGGATTATCAGCAGGCATGTTAGGTGGGGGCAGTAATTGTTCAAAAATTGGAGGAACGGTCAAAGGTTTTGGTGTGGGTATATAGCCTTCACCAGGATCAATTGGTTCTGGGTCATTTGAAGAACAAGCAACCATAAGGCTGATTGCCATTACTCCAATCAAAAAATTAAATATTTTATTTGACCGTTCCTTCATTTTTCTACATACTATTGAGTTATGGAGCCAATACTAAAAACAGTAGGACCGTTCTCATTCATATGTTTTTGAGCTTCATAATTCATCATTAAGTCGGTATCAAATACATTCAAATCCCATAGATATGAATTTTTGTACCATTCGGAAATATCCATTTTTATTTCAATGGTAGCATCATTGGTAATGGTAAAATTTTGATTGAAATCAAAGCTGATAAAGTTTTGTTCAAACACACCTGGACTTACTCTTGCCATTCCATTATGATAAGCATAGGGTTGTGGTATTCCATTTATGTCGTCGTACATTCCTTCCATTTGCATAAAATGATAACCACCACCCAGCATATCTGGCCAGTTCCAGTTTGCCGCGTTTAGATCTGCGTAGGCACCACTATTGTTATCTGCTTCATTAAAGCCATAAACAAATGAAATGCCTGTGTAATCCCCAGTGGTCGCCATTATAGCAGGCGAAAGGCTTAGGGAAGCTGGATCTGTTAAATCAATTAGTTTATATTCTTCAAAGTCAACGCTAGATCCGTCAGCTTTGTGAAGTGATATTCTGGAAATTAAATAACGCAGTTTTGATATGTTTAAAGAATTTCCGAATGCATTGGTGTAAAATGTAGTGTTGAAATCTGCATTGGTTACAGATTGACCGTCCCAGTTTTGGGTGAAATTAAAAGTAATGTTTTTATTAAAAATACAAGACCCGTCATCAGTATTGGCGGCTGAATTATAGTTTAATGAAGAAGGGTCAGTACATCCAAGAACTTCTGGTTGTGCATCGTCATCGTTGCCACAAGAAACGGCAAAAACTGCCATAACTAATAAAAGAACTAATTTTTTCATAGGTAAATTAAGGGGGTTAAATTGATAAATTTATTTTAGTTTAATAATTAAAAAGTCTTTAGATCCTTTATTCATTGGAATATCTTGATCATTGCTTTCACTGTCGCCAACAGCTACTATTTTATTGTCAGAGGTTTCAATTGCTTCAGAAGCGAAATCAAGTCCAGATCCACCAACACTTTTCTGAAATTTTAAAGTTCCGTTTTGATCAACGACAAATATCCAAGCATCGTTAAAACCATTATTGCTTTGTAAATCAAAATCATTACTACGGCTGTGTCCAGAAAGTATAAAATCCCCATTGTTACGCTGAACAATACTGTGCGCAGTATCAAACTGTGTTCCTCCGAAAGATTTTTGCCAAATTTTGTTTCCGTTGTCGTCAAACTTCAACATCCATGCATCAGCGTTTCCTCGTGGATTTGTAACATCTTGATCGCTGCTTCTAGAATCGCCGACCATTATGTAATTTCCATCGTTCACTTTTATTGAAGCGTATGAGTTGTCTATCTCTGCTCCTCCAAAAGACTTGGTCCACACCAAAGCTCCAGACGAAGTAAGTCTGACGGCCCAATAATCATAGCTCCCTTTAGGGTCTGTTTTGTCAAAATCTACACTTTCTGAGGTACCGGTCATTAAAAATCCACCATCTGCTGTTTCAAGTGCATCATAACTTCGGTCATTATTGCTGCCGCCAAAATAGCGCCTCCATTGTTTGGTTCCATTAGCGTCCAACTTAATGCCCCAAAACTCACCAACACCGTGAAGAACTTCTCTTTGCAGATCATTTCCCGATCCGCTTTGAATATCATTTCCTGCTCCACCACTGGCAGAAACATCAAAAAATCCTGTAATGAAATACCCACCGTCAGAGGTTTGAAATGCTTTGTAAGCCTGATCACTACCTGAAAAACCAAAGTTTTTGTCCCATTGTATGTTACCAGAAGCATCTACTTTTAATATCCAGTAATCCTGAAATCCTTCATTGCCGGATACATCCCCATCATTACTAGAAGTATATCCGCTTAATAAATAGCCGCCGTCATTGGTTTTAGTAATGCGGGCAGCACTTTCATCATCACTTCCTCCGTAGGTTTTGCTCCAGATTATTTCGCCAGTTTTGGAAATTTTGAGCAACCAGTAATCACTGTCGTTCCCACTTCTTCCAGTTACATCGCCATCAGTACTTCGGGTGGTCCCAAAAATTACGTAATTTCCATCTGTGGCTTCAACTACTGAAACTGCCTCATCTATTCCGCTTCCGCCATAGGTTTTTACTAATTCTAAAGTACCGAGAATTTCTTCTTCCTCTTCTTCAGTGGTAGGATTGTCATCTTTTCCACACGAAAAAATAATAAGCGAAAGGGAAAGCAGGATTGAGAGCGCTTTTAATTTAGGGGTTTTAATAAATAACATAAGGGGATAAGTAGGTTCTTTTAGTCAATTAATAATCGTTTTGTTGTGGTTGAATTGATTTTCACCAAATACATTCCTGATTGAAGTTTTGAGATGTCAATATTTTCTGAAAGACTATCAACAAAATTTAAATCCATTACTCTTTGACCAAGAATGTTGAATATTTCAACTTTAGCAAAAGGCTCTGTTTTTGAAGTAATGGTAACAAGGTCTTTAGCAGGGTTTGGATAAATCGCAAAATTTGAAATTGAATTATTATCATTCACTCCTAAAAGAGGATCTCTAACAATGAACAAACCTCTATTAATATCGCTGATTACAATGTTTCCACTCTCAAAATATGGATATACACTCCAGGCTCCATCAAAGTTTGCTGAATTGCTTCCAGGGTAAGTGTCAAAAAATTTAGTTTCAACCATATTTTGGTTTTCAATATCGCTGATATCAAGTATTCTTAAGCCTGCACGGTAACTGGAAAGATAGAAATTATCTCCTACCACATAACCGTTATGGTCAATAGCTTCTACGTCTGCTTCGTATTCAAAATGTACTGTTGGATTATCTAAATCACTTACGTCAAAAATTATAGTTCTGGTGTTAAAGCCAAAAGAGGATTCATCTAATTCGTCACCAATTATAAAGTAATTCCTGTCTTCAGTAAGCCAGCCTTGGTGAGTATAATCTACACTACCATAAAAACCATTTGATATAGAAATTGGGTTGTTTTTGTCTGTTACATCTACAATAGAAACTCTGTCCTCGTTGCTTCCAAAAAATATTTCACGTCCAGTATAATCGGCGTCTGGTCCATCATAAATAATTACTTGTGCGTCGTGGCAATAGTTGTCTTCACTAAAACCTCCAGCGCCAACAGGACTTAAAGGATTCTGGATGTTTACAAAATGAGGGCCTCCTCCAAAAGAACCGGTTCCCACAGCATAGGCGTAGCCAGTTTCTTCATTGATAACAATATTGTGGCAGCGCCCAAACCCATCATAGTGGGCATCTTCAGTAAAGATTTCGGGGGCATTGCTAACGGAACGCAAACGGGTAAGATCAAAAACCTGCATTCCATGACCGCTGGCTTCACTTACTATAAATGCGTAATTGTTGTAAACCTTTATGTCTCTCCAAGTACTGGAATCAGTATGTGTAGGTAATTTGCCAAGATAAATAGGGTTTACAGGGTCTGAAATATCAACAAAAGCAGTACCATTCCCAAGGCCCATTATTGCATACTCTTTTCCATCCTGTGGATCGGTCCATCCCCAAGAGTCGTTTCCTCTATCGGAACCAAAAGTGCTTAAACTAATACGGGACATAAGATCAAGGCCATTACAGGGATATTGTCCTGCCGTTCCGTTTGTACAGGGAGTTTGTGCAAAGGTAAACGCACTAATAAGTAATGTAAAGACTGGTAAAAATTTTCTCATTTTATATAGGATTGGGTTAAAAAGAAGCCAAATGTAACTATTTTACAGGCTATCATACAAACGTAAAAGGTTAAATATTAGTATCGTTATTAGAGTTTTAAGGTTTTATTTTTTTTAAAAATGTAAGTTTCTCTATGTGGTAATGAAGGTGTATTTTTGCCCATTAAAGTACTATAGATTTATATTATGTTTGAAAACAAAGACGACTCCAGCACAAATATTGGGACATTGGGCGAGTTTGGACTCATTGACCATCTCACCAAAAATTTCAAAATAAAACAAAAGTCAACCGTGAAGGGTATTGGCGATGATGCCGCAGTGATTTCCTGCGATTCCAAAAAGGAAATGGTTATTTCTACAGATTTTCTTTTGGAAGGAGTCCATTTCGATTTGAGTTACGTTCCTTTAAAACATTTGGGCTATAAAGCCGTGGTTGTAAACCTATCTGATATTTATGCCATGAACGCAGAGCCTACTCAGATTACAGTTAGTATTGCGGTTTCAAATAGATTTCCTGTAGAAGCTTTGGAAGAACTTTACGCAGGGATTACAGCTGCTGCAAAAATATATAATGTAGATGTTGTGGGTGGCGATACTACTTCTTCAACAACAGGCTTAATGATAAGTATTACCGCTGTTGGAACGGTAAATAAAGGCGAAGCAATATACAGAAGCGGCGCAAAAGAAAATGACTTGTTAGTGGTAACGGGTGATCTTGGCGCTGCATATATGGGGCTGCAGGTTTTGGAGCGCGAAAAGGAAGTTTTTAAGGTAAACCCAAATTCACAGCCAGATTTGGAGCCCTATTCCTATTTAGTGGAAAGGCAATTGAAACCCGAAGCACGAAAGGATATTTCAGGCTTATTTAAGGAATTGGACGTAAAACCTACTTCAATGATTGATATTAGCGACGGTCTTTCTTCTGAAATTTTACATATTTGTAAAAGTTCGAAGGCTGGTTGCAATTTATTTGAAGATAAAATCCCGTTGGACCCTCAGGTTATTTCAACTTGTGAAGAATTCAATCTCGATAGTACCACAATCGCTTTAAGCGGTGGTGAAGATTATGAACTGCTCTTCACTATTAAAACCGAAGATTACCCAAAAATTAAGGCAAATCCACACCTAACGGTCATTGGTCATATAACTGATGAAAAAGAAGGGATCCATTTAATAAGTCGCGTGGGAACAAAAATACCTTTGGTTGCAAGAGGCTGGAATGCACTAAAAGAGAACGATTAGGTTTTTAAAAAAAAGACACTAAAAACCTTGTTCCTTAATTTTAAAGGAATACTATTTTTAAAGAAAATTTTAGATTTCTAATGGATCGAAACTCTTTTCTTTTTAATAAAAAAAGAAGATAAACACTCGTTCACTTCGCGTTGTTTGCGGGTAAGTAATTCAAATTTACCGGAATAGCTGTTTGAAACCTCTTTGCCGCAACAAGCACATTTGTATTCGCTAATGTGGTTGGTTATTTTGCGGGTAATGATGTAATCGTGGCCAAATGCAGTGCATACAAGGCTCAAGATTGGAGGTCGGCTTTGGGGCGTAACTTTATCCATCTATGTCAATTTAATTGGGGTTTATATTTCAATATTAACAATTTTTCAGATAAAGCGCAAATTTTATCCGATAAAATGCAAATATTTCGCAACGGAATCACAATTTTCTATCAAACTCATATGACCTCCTTTAATAATTTTTACTGAACAACCACACTGCTCGGCTAACGGTATTGCTTCCAAAATTGGTAAAATAGGATCTTCTTCCGCTAAAATCATATATTTTCCATTTCTAAAATTTTTTAAAATTTCAGTTCGGTCTTTTCGGTCGCGCATGCCTTTTATTGCGGCTTTTATACCTTCTACTGGAAATGAATAGGCTTCATTTTTTAAAGTTTCTATTTCTGAAGCAAACTTTTCACGGGAAGATTCGGCAAGCAAATTTCCAATAGCCATACTAATATAGGCCTGTGGATTTTGATCAATAACTTTTAGGGCTCGGTCGCGGTTTTCTTTGCGTTCTTCAGAATCTGCGGCAGGTGTTGAATTTAGAAGTATTAATTTTTCAACTTTTTCGGGAAACATTTCGGCGTATGCCAAAGCAACATAACCACCCATAGAATGGCCAATAAATGTGGCAGAGGATATTTGAAGTTGTTGCAAAATTTCATTCACAACTTCTGCCATCAATTCCATAGTATGGATTTCAGCAATAACACCACTTTTTCCGTGACCGGGAAAATCAATTGCGATTACAAAATTATTCTTAGATAGCTGTGGAATCAGTGGTTTCCACATAGTAGCGCTTTCCAAAAAGCCGTGCAAAAGTACAATTGCAGCACCTTTTCCAAAGGTTTCGTAATAGATAGGAGTATCTTTATATTTAAAGGTCATAGTGGGGGATTATTTGTAATTTTGACTGCCCTTACACTTTGCTCAGGACAAGCTACTCGAGCTGACAAACCTACTTTTTATAGGCTTTGGAATTCGATTTAACGATAAGGTAAATAACACTTCCGATTACAACTGGAAAAAAGATATAGTTGGCAATTTCAGGATTTTCCAAGTATGAACTGGCTAACCCCAGTAAAATAAGTGCCAGACCCATAACAACTAAGACATTTCTTAACAGCGTAGCCACTTTTTCAATATTTACTTTTTCCTTATCTTCTTTACTCATAATGTTGTAACCAGCGATTAGAAAATAAAGTTTGAAATGCTTTACCGCTATTCCGAGAAGGATTAGAAAAATACCGACAATAAGAAATGATAAATCCATATTAGTTGTTTTTGAAAAAAAAGACTTAAAAAGAAAATCTCTTTAAGTCTTTATTATAATCTCTTTGTTCTTGCTTCTATTTATTCATCAACTCCTCAATTTCTTCCGCTTCAATCGGAATATTGCGCATCAAGTTGAATGGTTCTCCTTTTTTCTGTATAACCACATCATCCTCCAAACGCACCCCGAAACCTTCTGAAGGAATATATATCCCCGGCTCAACGGTGAAGACCATATTTTCAGTCATCTTTTCCCATAAAACTCCATAATCGTGAGTGTCAAGCCCCATGTGGTGACTGGTGCCGTGCATAAAGTATTTTTTATAGGCTGGCCAGTTTGGATCTTCGTTTTTTACATCGGCTTTGTCAATAAGTTTTAGGCCAAGAAGTTCTTTGGTCATTAATTTACCCACTTCTTCGTGATATTCTTTCCAGTAATTTCCGGGAACCAGCATTTTTGTAGCATCGTCTTTCACACGTTTTACCGCATCATAAACTTCACGCTGACGTTTGCTGAATTTTCCGCTCACGGGAATAGTTCGCGTCATATCACTTGAGTAATTGGCATACTCTGCACCCACGTCCAAAAGAATTAAATCACCCTTTTTGCACTGTTGGTTGTTCACGATATAATGAAGCACGTTTGCATTGTTACCACTTCCAATAATAGGCGTGTAGGCAAAACCACGGGAACGGTTTCTTAAAAACTCGTGCATAAATTCGGCTTCAATTTCGTATTCCCAAACGCCGGGTTTTACGAAATTCAGGATTCTTCTAAAGCCTTTTTCGGTGATATTACAAGCTGTTTGAATTAAATCAATTTCAATTTTGTCTTTTACAGCACGCAAGCGTTGTAAAATTGGGTTGCTGCGTTCCCAGCTGTGCGCAGGAAATTTTGCTTTTGTTTTTTTGATGAAACGATCCTCACGGGTTTCGGTTTCCACGCTTTGGCGGTAATGCTCGTTGGTGTTAAAATATATTCGCTCAGCCTGCGTCATTACTTCAAAGAAAATCTTGTCGAATTCCTTTAGCCAGAAAATAGATTGTATTCCACTTACCTCAGTACCTTTTTGCTTGGTAAGTTTTTCGCCTTCCCAAACGGCAATGTGGTCATTGGTTTCGCGAACAAAAAGCATCTCGCGATGGTCTTTGTTTGGCGCATCTGGAAAAAGCACTAAAATGGTTTCCTCTTGGTCGGCGCCTGTTAAATAAAAAATATCGCGCGCCTGCTGAAAGGGCATGGTGCTATCTGCACCTATTGGAAAAATATCATTACTGTTAAAAACCGCCACACTTTTTGGCTTCATCTGGGCCATAAAGTTTTTTCGGTTTTTTATAAAGAGCTTGCTGGAAATTTGATCGTACTTCATTGTATTGGTTTATGAATTTCTTCAAAATTAATTATTATAAAGTTATCTAGAGATAATGAAGGGTTAAAAGTGTATTAATTCAATTGGTTTAGTTCCAGGCTTAGATTTTCCCTTGCTTGGGTTTCATATTTTTGCTTAAAAAAGTTTGTCTTATATATTGAATCTAATTGCAGTATGCTTTGCAAGACTTTTTTTCTCCCTTTCCGAAACATAAAATCAGGATACACTTGGTATTCCTTTCGTATGTTTTCACAGTAGGTTTTATAGGTTTTAGGGCTTTTTCCTAATATGGAAAGGTCTAAGTCCAAAAGGATGTTGGTGTCATTATCCGTAGTTGGTTTATGCTCTTTTGTTGCTTCTATTTGAGCCATACATTCCAGCAACTTGGCGAAATAAGTTTTCTCTATTCTTTTTTTGAAAAGTAAAGCACTTTGATGCTCATTGTTGCTTTTGGTTGGTTTATAAACTATGTCGTGATAATAAACTGCGAATAGTAAAGTGTCTAAATCTGTCACTTGCTGTTCCACTGTGTTCAATTCCGTAATCATATTTTCCAAGTGCTGGAGATTGTGGTAATGACGTGTTTTGGAGGAATATTTTTTTTCAACTTCATCCCAACATTGCGAATTGTAGCTTTTGTTTTCTGAATATTTTTCAATTAAACTCAGGAATTTTTCTTTCAGCATTTGGTTTTTAGTTTATGGCAAGAGTTATTTTTTTATTCTTGGCGTAAAACCTTTTAAAAAGTCAAAACATTGGTCCATCTTAAAACATACATTATAACAAACGTAAGTCCTACACTGTATAATATTGCACCCTGCCAATATGCTAATCTCGTTGGCCAATGATTCAACATTTTTGTGCCATATTTCTTTTTCACATAACCACGGGTCAGTAACCAAAAAAGAAAAATAAATATTAAAAAAAGTGCTATTCCTAGTATCAAAATTTTATTCATTTGTAGCGTTATTGGTTGTTATTTTTTTTAATGTGATTGTATATGGTTTGTTGCGTGTTTTAAGCACCTAATTTAGCAAATAAAAACCTAATTGACACGCGCGCACCGAACTGGTGTAAGCAATTTTCAGAAGTAGGCGAGAACAAGCAATTACTTATAGTCATTGTTAGCAGCATACTCTTTCCATTTTTCTGGTCTTATGTAAACAGTATTTTCAATCATTATCATATTGCTATTGAAGTAAAGCA